>Ga0210097_1000135_pt1 | contig 31835 bp, 31 predicted proteins | sample Joice_CattailNLA_2_FD_185521 | JGI IMG/M metagenome (GOLD analysis project Ga0210097, IMG submission 185521) | Wetland microbial communities from San Francisco Bay, California, USA, that impact long-term carbon sequestration - Joice_CattailNLA_D2... | ecosystem: Environmental > Aquatic > Marine...
GATAAACACAGCGTGAATGATGTCACACATATTGTAAATGAACATATACGGGAGGCCTTAGAAGAATTATCGAAGGTAGAAGATATCGAGTTGCCACCACCAGTATTTGAAACATTACCAGAAGACGGTAACTGTTCCCCAGCCCTAAAGGGCGGGGCTTTCAAAAGCCCACAGTTACAAGACCACTAATAGGAGATATAGAAGTTGTTAGTAAACGTTAAATTAGATATAGATACCTTTAGATGTCGCACTAGTCGGAAGCTCTATCGTGGCTCTGTAAACATTTCCTTGGGAAGGGAAAAGTCAACCATATCTAAAGCTAATTTAACCGGTCGAAGTGAGGACGGATTCTATGTTGGCTCCGAAAACATAGATACGCATAACCTAGCAAACGGGAGGTTAATCCTATAATGTTTGTATTTGTAATTAATAAAAACGGCAATCCATTAATGCCTTGTAAACCTTCGAAAGCAAATCATTTGCTTAAAGAAGGTAAAGCAAATGTTATTAGAAGATTGCCATTTACTATTAAACTTTTGTTTGATGCTTCTGAAAATATTCAACCTATAACAGGAGGTATGGATACTGGATCTAAAAAACTATCGGTAAGTGCTATTTGTGGAATGGATGTTATCTATAAATCTGAAGTTGAATTGAGAAACGATATCAAGAAAAAGATGGATCAAAGGCGTTCATATCGTAGAAATAGAAGGCAACGAAAAACTAGATATCGCCCAGCAAGATGGTCTAATAGGGCTTCTATGCGTAGAGAGGGAAGATTATCAGCCACAATGCAAAGTAAAGTTCAATCTCACTTGAGAGAGAAGAAATTTGTTGAGTCTATTTTACCAATTAGCAAGTGGAAAGTTGAAACGGCTACTTTTGATATACACAAATTATCTAACCCAGATGTAGAAGGGAAAGGATATCAAGAAGGACCACAAAAAGGATTTTATAATGTAAAGGCTTATGTTTTGGATAGAGATGGATATAAATGCCAAAGTAAACAAAAAGTTAAACATTCTAAAATTTTACATGTACACCACATTCAATTTAGATCCAACGGCGGAACTGATACACCTACTAACTTAATAACCTTATGTGAAGCCTGCCATAACGATTTACACGCAGGTAATTTTGAAATGAAAGGCAAGAAATCAAAAACTAAACATGCAACAGAAGTTAGTATTTTACAATCAATTCTAAAGAAATTATGGGAGTTTGAAGAAACATTTGGATACGAAACTAAATTTAAACGAGAACAAATATTAGGTTTACCTAAAACACATTACAACGATGCAATAGCCATTGCTTGTGAAGAAGGAGAAATACCATTTGACAATGTCACTGTTTATTACAAAAAACACGTGTCGAAAGGTGATTATCAATTATATAAAGGTAAACGATCGGAAAAACGAATACCTGTAGGTAAGTTATTTGGATTACGTAAATTTGATTTTATATCAATTGGAAATTTGTTAGGATTTATAAAAGGTAAACGTTCTACTGGTAATTTTGCATTATGTGATATTCATGGATTAAAAGTTACTGATTCTATCAATATTAAAAAGGGAGTTAAACGAATTATGGCTAGAACTACAACATTATTACAAGAGGGCGCAACTTCCTCCCCATGGATAAATCCAGGGGTCTCCGTTGCGCAAAATCGATGAGTAGACCTGCAAAAATCGTTGAACAACAACAGATTTGCAATCTGAAAAATGCTTTGTTTGCAGCTAGGCGAAGTTGCCTTGCACCTCCACCAGATATGACGCTATCGGAGTGGACCGAGACATATTTTCGACTATCCCCCGAATCTTCTGCTCTTCCTGGAAAATATCGGTTCGATATGGTGCCGTTTCAGCGAGAAGTTTTCGATTCAATGACTGACCCCAGATATCATAAAGTGGTTATTCAGGCATGCGCACAATTGCTTAAAACCCAAGCATTGCTTTGTTATATAAACTATTTGGTGCGGTGCAACCCTTGTCCGATACTTTGTGTGCAGCCCACCTTGGGAATGGCTGAAGCGTTTTCGAAGGAACGAATTGACACCTCGTTTCGGGATAACGGTATCTTTGAAACAATGCGAAGCTGGAAGCGAAATGAAAGAAAATTTTCACGAAATGTTAAACATAAATCGGTTCCTGGCGGTTCGGTATCTATTGCCAGTGCCGGATCAGCCCGTGAACTCGCGAGTCGACCTATACGCGTGTTGCTCCTAGACGAAGTTGATAGGTATGCCATCATAGGTGAGGGTGACCCCATAGAGATTGCTCAGAAGCGAACCACGACGTTTTTTGATAGAAAAACAGTGATATGCAGTAGTCCAGGTGACGAAGCACTTTCTAAAATCAATCACGAATACCTCCAAAGCGACCAACGATTATTTCATGTACCTTGCAACCATTGCGGGCAAGAACAAGTTCTTCTCTGGGAAAATGTAAAATGGGATTCCGAACCCTCAAAAGCCTATTATGTGTGTCGTCAATGTGGCGCAAAATGGGATGATGGGCAAAAGAATGCCAACGTGCAACGTGGTAGATGGATTGCGGCTAGGCAAGAACGAAACATTGCGGGGTTTAAGATTAATGCGCTTTATTCACCATGGCAGACAATCGGGGAACTAGCGGAAGAGTTCATATCAGCCCAAACTGATATCGATAGGCTTCGGGTTTTCATGAATACCAGGCTAGCAGAGTGCTGGAAAGATGCAACAGAAGACGTTCGTTCAATCGTCTGGGCGAACCGTCTCGAAGAGTATAATACTACCGATGCCATCCCTAATAATATACTATTAATCACGATGGGTGTTGATTGTCAGGGTGACCGCATTGAGGGAGAAATCGTAGGTTGGGGAATCGGTGACGAGTCGTGGTCGTTAAAATATCTAAAGATCAACGGGTCGCCAGGAACATCTATACTGTGGGAGGAACTAGCACAATATCTGGATAAACGTTGGACCCGCGAGGATGGGGTCGAAATGAGAATCAACGCCATGTTCATAGACAATGGATATTACCAATTCGCCCCAGAAGTATTAGCATTTGCTTATAAACACCAACATAAAAACGTTAGGGCCATTATTGGGGTTTCAGGTTTCCAGAAAGAAATCTTCAATCCAACCCCAGCCCGTTCCAAGCATCGAGGTTTAAAATTTTATCGTATCGGTGTTGATAATGCAAAATCCCGACTTTACCGCCATTTTGCCATCAAGGAACCAGGACCAGGGTATTGCCATTTTCCATTAGATCGAAGTGATGAATATTTTGAACAGTTAACCGCCGAGCAATTAGTGACTCGACAAAAGATGGGGAGAACCGTAAAAGAATGGCGGGTTCGTGATGGTGTAAAACACAATGAAGCCCTCGACTGTCGCGTGTATGCCATGGCTGCTAGACTTAGTTTCTCAATTGATTTTGATAAACGTGCCACATCACTTGACAAAAAAGCGAAGGTGATTGAGAAAAAAGAAGTCATTGAAAAAAATGAAACAAATCCTAACGAAAAAAGTATAAATACAGCAAAGCCCAGACAATTATTTAGAAAACAACAACGGCGAAATTCGTTTATGGGGAACGTTTTAAGACTTTAAATATGACAATATCAGGCAATATCTCAATCGGGGACACTTTTTATCGCAAGGTATCCACAGCAGGTCTAGTGGACCCTAAAACGTTATCAATCAACCAAACAAATAACTATTCTTTATATCTCTCATTTCGAGGTCCGTGTTCCTATGACCTTGTTAGTTCCAATGGCTCGGATGCTACTGAATACATCTTTGAATCTGCCACTGCATCCTGGATTGCCGGATTATACAAATATGTTTTATATGCACAAAAATCAGGCAGCCCTATTACCGATTCTTATACCCTGGAAACCGGCACAATCGAATTCATTGATAGAATTGATCTTAATACCGCCCCAGTTGACCAGAGAGGGCACTACAAAAAAGTCCTGGATGCTATTGAGGCTGTAATCGAAAAACGCGCCACAAAAGATCAGGAGTCCTATTCAATGGCAGGGCGCAGTTTATCGCGCACACCATTAGCGGACCTATTGATGCTGAGAAATTATTATTATGACCAATATCAGAAGACATTGAGAAAATCGGCCTCCAAAATTAATAAAATAAAGGTGCGCATGTAAATGGATTTTAAAAAGATGAATAAACTCAGGGGCTTTGACGCTGCCAAATATGAACGCACTCTAAGCAATTGGGGCTTGACACAATCGGCAAACTTCAATGAGGAGCTACAAAGCGATTTAGAAGTGCTCCGTAACCGTTCAAGGGAAGCTAGTCTCAATAACGAATATCTGCGCAGATATTTAAAAGCGTTAAAAACTAATGTTGTCGGTCCAACCGGTTTTAAGCTAAAAAATAAAGCATTGAACACCAATAATAGCCTGGACCGATTCGCCAACAAAAAAATAGAAACGGCCTGGGAAGAATGGTCCCAAAATGCTGGGATTGAGGGGGAATCTTTAACCTCTTTAAGTCACCAATTGTTTGAAACTACGGCAAGGGATGGTGAGTCTTTAATCGTGTTTCGCCGTGGTCCACAATTTGGAAAATATCAATTTCAAATTCAATTACTTGAGGCTGAGTATCTATATCTCAATAATACTAATGATTCAGGATTTAAAAGAGTTTCTGGTGGCAAAAATATTAAAAATGGGGTCGAGTTAGATTCGTATGGCAGGCCCGTTGCGTATTGGCTTTGGACAACTCATCCTAAGGAACGATTAAGCGCAAGCCAAAGTTATGAGAATTTAGCAAGAGTCAGTTCAAGCGATATGATACACCTTTTCGACAAGGAACGTCCGGCACAATTGAGGGGGTTCCCATGGACCACACCAGTATTGATCGCATTACAGCATATTTCTGAATATCGAAAATCCGAACTCATAGCATCACGGGCCGCCAGTGGAAAAATGGGTTTTTACACGCGACCCAAAGGTGAAGACCCCCATGTTGGCGATGAGGAAGACCTGACAGACGAACATGCTTTTATTAGCGAAAGCGAACCAGGACATTTTGAGGTTTTGCCGGAAGGCTACAACCTAACCACTTATGACCCCCAAAATCCCAACGGCCAATTTCAGGCATTCGTTAAAACTATCTTACGAGGTGTGGCCTCGGGTCTTGGAGTAAATTATCACACACTATCGGGGGACTTGGAAAGCACGTCATACAGTTCTTTACGGTGGGGGGCCTTAGACGAACGAGAAACATGGAAATATTATCAGTTATGGTTCGAAGAACAATTGCTAAACAAAGTATTTTCCGAATGGCTTCGGATCGCATTGTACACACAAGCCATTGCTTTGCCTTCAGATGGGTTTTCAAAATTCAACAAGCCGATTTGGAGGGGCCGAACCTGGAATTTTATCGATCCTGCCAAGGAAGTGGTGGCAGTATCGCAATCCCTCGATCGCAAAATCAAATCAATGCACGAAGTAATAACTGATTCGACAGGCAGAGACTTCGAAGACGTGATGCGTGAGATTGCAGAAGAAAAGCAGTTCATGGAAACATTAGGGTTAGGAAATGATGTACCCGATAATAATTCAGACCCTAATGCACAAAATGCATAAATAGTATAAATAGCATTATGGAAGAATCAAAAATTAAATATCGTAACGCATCCCTAGAAATTAGGGAATCTGGAGAACCGGACCAGAAAAGAGAAATCTCATTAGCGTTTAGTTCAGAGAATCCGGTAATGATGTATGACTTTGAACGGAATGATTATGTCTATGAAGTTCTAGGACATAAACAAGATGAAATAAATTTAGATATTCTGGGTAGTGGTAGAGCCCCGCTTTTGCTAGACCACAGTCGGGACGCTAATTCACAAGTTGGTGTTGTTCAAAATGTTGCAGTGAAGGAATCAGTAGGTAGAGCTTCGGTGAAGTTTTCCAGATCTCCGAAAGGCAGAGAGATTGAACAAGATGTTGTTGATGGTGTTCGCCAAAATGTATCGGTTGGATACATGGTAAATAAAAGCATTGAAACAGGCGAAGTATTAGACGGTTATAAGATTGTCCGGGCCATAGATTGGCAACCTCGGGAGATATCAATTGTTACTCTTGGGGCAGATTCAACCGTAGGCGTAGGACGAAATGACCAACAATTAAACAACAATAAAGGCAAAAAAATGGCTGAGAAAACAGAAAACAAACAAGATGTAAATGTGGAGGAAATTAGGGCACAAGCTACTAAAGCCGAAACAGATCGGGTCCGAGATATTCTTTCTCTGGGTTCAAAATTCGATATGATGAACGATGCACAAGACTTCATCGGGCGTTCTAAAACGGTCGAAGATTTTAAATCTTTCGCACTGGATAACCTGGCCAAGCAACGGTCCGAAAAACAAGAATCAGCACGAACAGTTCAAGATACGGTTCCAGCGATTCAGCAAAAAAGCGCTGAAATCGGGATGTCTAAGAAAGAGCTTGACAGCTATTCAATGGTAAAAATTATACGTGCTCATGCTTTTCCAGAAAATAAGAAATTTAGGGAAGAAGCAGGTCTAGAGATTGAAGCTTCTGAAGCTGCGGTTCCGCTGCAGCCCCATGGTCAGCGAGGTACCTTTGTCGTGCCTTACGACGCTGTGATGTATAATAGACAACCCAAGCGTCGCGACTTAATTGTAGGCAACGCCAGTGATTCCCCTGTGGACACACAATACGGAAATTTCACTGTTCCAACTTATACGCAAAGTATGATTGAAATTTTGCGCAGTCAATTGGTCGTACAGCGGGCCGGTGCCACGGTGCTAACAGGACTATCAGGTGACCTATCATTCCCACGACACGATACAGCTAGTGTTGGATATTGGGTGGCAGAGTCAGGAGCCGTGACTGAGAGTACTCAAACTATTTCTCAATTGCAGCTAACCCCAAAAACTGTGGGGGCATTGACCGAATATTCGAGAAAGCTCATTTTGCAGAGTTCAATTGATGTGGAATCGTTTGTTCGTCAAGATCAGGCCGCCGTATTGGCACGTGCTATTGATTCCAAAGCTATCTCTGGTGACGGAACTAGTAACACGCCTACCGGCATAACCAATACAACAAGTGTTGGGGCTAGAACCATTAATTCCAGCGGAAGCCCGCTCCCATACAGCCCGTATGAAGACCTGGTTCTACTTTGGTCCGATATCGCAACGCAAAATGCAGACCTTGGCAGCCTGGCGTACATTGAGTCACCAGCAACATCCGCTATTTTTAGAACGGCAAAGAAGGATGCGGGTAGCGGTATTTTCGTTGAAGAAGGGCAACAAATTGATGGATACAACGTGTATGTTTCCACTCAAGTTCCAGCCAATACCGTTATTTTCGGTAACTGGCGTGAGCTTTTGCTTGGCTTCTTTGGCGGGCTTGACGTCCTCATTGACCCTTATTCCAGTTCAAATTCCGGAACGGTTCGAATTGTTTCATTTCAGTCCGTTGATGTTGGGGTCAGACACGCAGCTAGCTTTTCGGTTGGAACATTAGCGTAAGGCGATGATTGAAACACAGGAATCGATTCTAAACGATTTTTTTGATGATGAAGAATTTGCCGAAGTAGTAACCATTAACGGAAACGAAGTGGTTGCTATTTTCGACAATGAAAACATCATCGATGAAACAGGTTCGGTTCCTGTGTATCGTCGCACCGCAATGCTAACGGTTCGGGATTCTGACATTTACAATGTTAAACAAAATGACATTGTTGTGGTTAGGGATAAAGTCTATAAAGTTAAAACGATAGAACCAGATGGTACGGGCGTGTCGTCAGTATATTTGATTATCAAACAATGACACCGAAAACCTTAAGAGACACTATTACGCTTGCATTGAGAGGTAATACTGATGCCGGAAATAATGTATACTCAGGTCGATATTTACCCCATTTACTCAATAGTCTTTTGTCTGCTGACGCTGACACAATTCTTATAGATGTGAATGTTTTTGAAAGAGAATACATCAATGAGGATATTCGAAGCATTGGATACATTGGCACTTATTCCACATTAATTGAAGCAGTGATCAATGTTACCGATGATGTCATCGATAAAGCGGATCAGTTAATCGAACAAATCAAATCCGTGTTATTCGATTATGGGGGACTGCTTAATGCGAATTGTTTTAAAATCGATGGGATTATTGGGGTCAATAGTTGGACAGAGAAAATATTGATAAATACCGAAAGTGATAAAGAATCAGTGGTGGTTCAAATAGAATTAGAAATTTTGAGTAATTAAGGAGAAAAAAATGGCATGTCCATTAAACATATTAGCAGGCGTAGATTTTATCCTCAAAGAAGACGGGTCACCGGGAGGCGCATTGCTAACGACTAGCAAATCTATAAGTATAAATGGGGAAAGTGTCGATGTAACGGATGGTAGTTCCAACGGATGGCGTGTATTAGCCCCAGGGGCAGGGATCCGCAGCGCTTCAATTTCTGTTAGCGGTGTGTTCCGTGGTACGCCTCAGGAAGAATCATTGCAAATGCATGCACTAGATAATAGTTGTGCTACTTATGATTTATATGATTCCGACGGCAATCATCATAATGGTCCTTTCCTAGTAACGTCCTATGAAAAAACCGGTGACGCTAATGGTGCAATTTTGTGGTCCGCAACACTAGAGAGTGCTGGCGAAATAACAGTGACAAACGTTGGAAGCCCTTAATCGTAGCTAATGGCTAACACGTTTAAAAACGAATTCGATATTGACTTCGGCGATAAGAAGTTGCTATTGCGCGCAACATTTAATTGCCTTGTCAATATCGAGGACCGTTGCAATAAATCATTCATCGAACTGACAGAAGCATTAGCTGCTGGAAAACTAAGGTTTAACGATGTTTTTATAATTCTCTCGGAAGGGTTAAAAGGTGCCAATGTCAAAATGGACGATGAAGAACTACAAGAACTTATTCGCTCTGTGGGTCTTTTGCCTGTTACTCTGCAGTTGGAGCAGTTCATGCATATAGCTATTTCTGGCGGGTCGGCACTCGAAGAAATTCAAAAATATTCAGATTCAGAAATATCTGAACCAGACCCTAATAAAAAAAAATCATAAACTGGCATCAATTCCTCGGTAACGCCTGTTACCATTTCCACTGGCCCCCTTCTGAATTCTGGCGTTCATCTTTTGGTGAATACTGGTCATGCTTTCTCGCTGCTATCCCAACCGAACGTAAAGAAAAGATAAATACAATGATGGACGCTAAAAAACGTTTAGAACATCCCGAGGTTATAGCGCGTTTCAAACGCATGGCAGAAAAATTTAAACTTACAATAGAAGGGCTAGACTAGATAATGGCAATATCACGCACCATAGGCCGTTTAGGCGTTTTAATTGAGGCGAACACCTCAGGGTTACGTAGAGACCTTTCCAGTGCTACCCAAGAGTTCGAAAGGTTCGGGAATAGAGTTAGTGGTTCGTTAGGTCGTGCCGGTTCCGCGTTAGCAACCTTTGGTAGAGTGGGTATTACAGGATTATTGGGGGGTGCCGCTTTATCTTCGATAAAATCAATAGTTGATGGCCTCGATAACATTGGAAAATCTGCGGATCGTATCGGGATCACGACGAAAACTTTTCAACAACTCTCGTATGCAGCAGAACGTTCAGGTATAGAAATGTCAGTAGTGGAGGAAGGCTTAGGTCGATTTACAAAACGTTTAGGTCAAGCACAACTGGGTAACAAAGCATACGCTGAAACATTCAAACAATTGGGTATTGCCATTAAAGACCAGAACGGAAAGTTCAGGCAATCTGACCAAGTCTTAACCGAAGTTTTCGATTCATTAAATAATGTCAAAGACCAAACCGTTGCCACCGCTGAGGCTGCAAGTCTTTTCGGGGTCACGGGCGGTGCTAAAATTTTAGCAGTTGCGAAGGATTTTAAAACATTGGCCGCTGAGGCCGATAAACTGGGGCTAGTCATAGACGATAAACTATTACGCCAAGCAGCAGATATAAATGATCAGTTTACCGTTGCATCCAAAGTCATTGGGGTTCAACTGCAAAGTGCTATTTTATCTCTGGCACCGGTACTAACTGGATTAGCCAATTTAATCGCTAAAAGTGCCACCTATGTTCGAAGCTTTACCGATGCGCTTAAGGATTTAGCAACCACCAGTACATCTGAGGTGTTTAATGAACGTGCTGCTGAGATTGAAACGGAGATAAAAGCACGTGAATCGAAGATAATTGAAATTCAAAGAAAACGAGGTGGAGACAGAACCAAAGCCATTCAACAATTATATGATAATCAAATTGCCGTTGAAAAAAGTAAATTACAACAACTCTACAAGCAACGTGGTGATTTAATAAAGAACTACCGTAAAGATTTAAAAAAAGAAGGTGATTTAGCCCCAGTTGAATTTACAAAAGGTAAACAACAGTCATTAACTTCTTCTGGCACCACGCAACCAGGTAAAGATGCTGATGCGCAAGTTGAAGCCTATAAGAGAGTTAAAGAAGAGGTAGAAAAATATCATGAGGCATTAAGAACCCCAGAAGAAGTAAAAAATGACCAACTCGCCTTAATTGAATCATTAAGACAACAAGGCTTAACCGCTGAAGATGCGATTCGGGGCCAAATTAAAGCTAATTCGGAATATGCAAAGGCGATTCAAATCGTTAATAAAAAAACGGAAGAAATGAAAACCCCATTGAAAGAATTAGGGGCACGTTGGGAAGATTTTAATGGTCAAATTAATAACGCTTTAACCGGTACCTTCGAAAGAGCAACCGATGAACTAGCAACTTTTGTCACAACGGGCAAAGCGAATTTTAAAGATTTGGCACAATCCATTTTGCAATCATTATTGAGAATTTCGATTCAAAAATCTCTGACCACTGCTTTTCCTAGCCTTTTCGGTGGTTTTGGCGGGGGAAGAGCTTCAGGTGGCCTGGTGGGGGCGGGTTCAGTTTTTCCAGTTGGGGAACGAGGTCCAGAATTATTTGTTGCGCCAACCGCTGGGCGAATCGTTCCTCACGGCCAAGCAACATCGATGGTCAACGCTTCAACTGCTAAACCACCTATCATTAATGTGATCAATAAAACCTCGGAACCATTAAAGCAACGCACCGAAACAAAGATAATCGATAACCAAGTGTTTGTGAATCTTTATAACGAAAATAAAAACCTAGGGCTAATATCATGACCACGTTCCCTACTTATTCGGCAATCTTAGAATGGGATGAATCAACAGTTGATAACACGATCCAGACCCAATTCGAGGGTTATTTAAAAATAGCAAAACTGTTTTCAAACCAATATATTAATGTATCTCTGACACTACTTTTAACGACTGATGAATATAATGATTTTTTGGACTGGGTTAGGGATTATGGTTATGACACTTTTACGATTACGCGATATGTGGATTCAGCGAATATTACGGCTAGATTAAGGAACACCTCGATACAATCTAAACGACTTTCCAGGGTTGCGGACCAATGGATTATTAATTGTGAATTGGTATATTTAAATTGAACGAAAATGCGAGCGCAATCCCCTTGCTTTAGCTATGGGGTCAAGCGAGCACATTGACAAACTCAACCAAAACTGATAAAATAAAAAACATTATGATAGTACGAGAAGTAAAATTAAGACCAACTAAGAAACAAGAAGCCACATTAAATAATTGGCTGTGGCATCTTACTGGCGTTTATAACTGGGCTATTCGTAAAATAGAATTAGATGCACAGGGCGGTATCTATTACACAAAGCAAGGTTTTCAAAATCTATTAGCCGATCACGGTAAAGTTTTAGGCATCCCTAGTCATACATTACAAGCGGTTTTAGTTCAAGCTCATGATGCGTGGACTCGTTGCTTTAAAAAATTAGCTAAAAAACCACGACTAAAGGGACGAAGAAACAAACTTATATCTATTCCTTTCCCTGATCCAATTAAACCATCTAAAGATAACAAGATATCTATACCTTCCTTCAAAGGTTTTCGTTTTCATAAGCAAGAATTGCCAGAAGGTAAAATAAAAAGAGGACGAATAGTCAAACGGGCTTCAGGTTGGTATTTGCAATTAACAATAGATGCAGAAAGAATTATAGAAAGAAAAGACAATAATATTATTGGTATAGATCCGGGGTTTAAAGATTTGTTGACATTATCTAATGGAAGAAAAATAGAAAACCCAAAAGAATACGATAACGGATTAAGACGACTAGGTCAAGCACAAAGGGGTAGAAACAAAAAGTTAATTGCTCGTCTTCACGAAAGAATTAAGAATCAGAAAAAGGACAGAAACCATAAACTGTCAAGAGAATTAGTAGAAAACAATATTAAAATATTTTTTAGTAAAGATAATATCAAAGGTATACAAAAGAAATTTGGTAAATCTGTTTCTAATGCAAACCACTATCAACTTCGCCAAATGTTAAAGTACAAGAGCAGTCTATGCGGTACAGAATACATAGAAGTCGGTAGTAAAGGTTCCACCTTGACCTGTTCTGATTGTGGTGCCAGAAGTGGACCCACAGGATTTACAGGCTTGTCGGTAAGAGAATGGGTGTGTACATCATGTGGAGTGATACATGATAGAGATGTAAACGCTGCTATCAACACACTTATTATCGGGCTTGGAATGAGCCACGAGGAGTATCAGCATGTCGCATGATGGTACTGTCCGGAATCCCCTGCCTTCAGGCATGGGGAGGTTCAACTATCAGCAATATCTAGGCAAGCCATTTTCTGCTTATGGCAACTGCCTTAACTTTTTCATCGTGGTCCAGAAAGAAGAATTCAATAGAGATATTCCAAACACCCCTGGGGAAATATCAAAATATTTTGAACCCACCGAAACCGGGGCCGAAGGTGATTTACTCTTGATGAAAAATGGTCACCGATTACACGTAGGGATCATGGTGCAAGATAAATATTGTCTACACAATTTTGAAAACCTTGGGGTTATTTTAACCCCCATAAAACGATTAAAAGAAATGGGATTAATAGTAACCCGTTATTATAAATACTCTAATGGCCACATTTGAAGAACTCATAAATCCTCTTTCAGCGGTAGCACCTTTAACTATATTTGAGATAGAGCACGATTCGCTGGCTACACCTTTTAGGTTCGTGGATGACACAGAAGAAATAACTAGCAACGGCAACACTTTTATGCCCTTAGTTTGTCGTTTCGAATTCCCGAAAACAGGTCAAATTGATACCTCATCGAAGTTGATTCTGGATAACGTAGGAAACCTTTTCGCACCGTATATAACGGCTGGGGGTGGCCTAAGAGGGGCTATTTTGACTGCGGCAATTATCGACCGAAATTTTCCAGATACCATTTTGAAAACCATAACTCTGTATGTTAGAGATATATCAATAACGAATACCCAATTGTCACTGACCCTTAACTTAACCAGAATCGGGGCAAAACGGGCGGTTCGAAAAGTTTATAATCGACAATCATTCCCTGGATTATTCTGATGGCGATTTTAAGAATTAAACGTAACCCTTTTGAAGAAGATTTTAAGGATTATCCAATAGCTGGCCCCTTAAACATCAGTGAAGCCATCTTAGAGGGCTTCCATATTGAGGTAAACGGTCTAAAAATTTCGAACCCGAAATATTTTGAACTATCTGATTCAGATTTAATCATTGTGTATCGCCGTGTCGAGGACTCAGCAGGCGCAAGGCTAGCTATAGCACTGGGTGCTACTTTTGCCTTAGGTTTCGCTGGTGCCCCAGTGGCGGCGGCTCTGGGGATCACAAACGTTTCTGCCGTTTCTAGCGCATTGGTCATAGCGGGGTCATTGTTGATAAATTCGACAATTTTAAAACCAAAAGAATCGAAGGGGCATGCGGATAACGAAACATACCGAATCCAAGGAGGCCAAAATCAAGCCCGCCAAAATTCAAGTGTCCCTATTCTTTATGGAAAAACCAAAATAATACCTGACCTCGCGGCTTTACCTTTTGCGATAGATGAAGGTGACGACTCATATCTATATCAAATCTTTAGTCTCGGGCTTGTTAACAATTATAACGATATTATCATAAGCGACGAAAAATTGGGTGACACCTTATTGACCAATTTTTCAGATTACACAACTACTTCTAATGCTTCGGACTGGTCCATTTCGGCTACCCAGTTTCCTGGGAATGTGGATAGCACCATACTCTCGCTGAAAATTGATCAGAAGAACCAATATGAACGCCAGAACTCTAGCACCGAAACCCACAAAATTATTGTGCAATTGACTGGAACGATTTTCGGTGTCAGGTCCAGCGGGGAAGTGACGTGTAATGGCAGATTCCTAATTTATCGCATTATACTTTACCCTATTATCTCAGGAGTCCCAGACCATGATAACCCCATTTTCGGCGGTTACGAAGACGTTTCTGGATTAGATGGTTCACATCGTTTGCAATGTGATGAAGAATCCCCCACAAAGCCAAAACTTTTTTCTATAGCCTTCGATGGATTAGATGAGGGTCAGTATGAGATTGAGGTACAACGCATTTCAGATTCACGGGATTATATTTTGGATAAAATTGTGGCCAATCGCGGCCAGGGGGAATTCTCGGTTACCTGGACCGGGATCCAGAGTTTCCAAAAGGATTCAGGCACATACAATCAGGTCCAAAGACGCGCACTTAAAGTTAAAGCTAGCGGGCAGCTGAATGGTGTAATCGATAATTATAATTTTGTGGGCAGCAGCAAGATGCTTGACTGGAACGGATCCTCATGGGTCTTAGCTGAAACCAGCAATACTTCCAGTTGTGCATACCACATGTTAAAAGGGATTTTTGATGAGGACACCGGAGAACTCATTTATGGCTTCGGGCTATCGGATTCAGATATCGATTTAGACAGTTTTCAAGATTTTCATGATTTTTGTGCGTCCAAAGGGTATGAGTGCAATTTATATGAAGCATCCGATATTCGAGGTTTTGAATTACTGGACAAGATACTGGCTACGGCTCGCGGGAAGATTGACACCAGTTCAGGGCTTTTTAAAGTGGTATGGGAGGCACCAAACAAACCTGTTTTGAATCATTTTTCAAGTGCCAATATCATCGGTGGGTCTGTCTCAATAAATTATTTAAGTAGTCCCGAAGTAGACGGGTTTAGGGCCAAATATCAGGATGAAGATAACGAGTATACCGAAGACGAGTTGATTGTGTATTTTCCTGGGGCTTCACCTCTTAATCCAGTTAATATACAGGATGTTCGATTTGATGGCGTGACCAATAAAACACAGGTGGCAGGTTTCACCAATCTTTTGGTTGCCAGCCAATATCTACTCAATCGTAAAATATCATTCCAGGTTGATAAAGAGGGGTTGGTCAACGCGTTATACGACACCGTAGCGTTAAGTCACCCATTATTGGGTACTGATGCTATTTCGGGGCGATTAAGCCTCAATCAACCCGCATCATTGAGCAAAATTTATTTAGATAGGGATATCAATTTTACCGCAGGGATGCATCTAATTTTAAGGCATAATGACGGCACCATAGAACAGCGGGATATTTTAATATCGGGATCACCTTTGGCCTCATCCGGTAGCCCACAACTCGCCAACATTGTACTTTTATCGAGTGACCTGGACCAAGTGGCAGAACCAGAAATACCTTATACGATTTTTACCGGTGACCCCTCATTATTCTCGATCACTGAAATAACCCCAAATGGTGACAAAGTTAATATCACTTGCGTTGATTATACGGATTCCTACTTTGATAGTGAAGCAGGTGGATTCGACTATACGGCACCCGTTAGCAATCTTAATTCGATTGCTGCTGAAATTTCTAATGTTCGGTTTAGTGAATCTTATATTGATGGCGCTGGAACCAGAGTGACCCTAAAATGGAATCTGATCAATTCATTACGAACTTCTTTATTATTAAAAATTGGAACCCAGACTGGATATGTTGATAAGGGGATCGTGGGGTCACAATTTGTTTTCGATGTTAATTTTGCGTCAAGCACTATAGAGTTTTCGGTCAAGATGAGGGCTATTCCTCTTTCCGGCGCGTTGAGAGATTCTGGCCAAGTATATGAAAATACATTCACCATAAAGGGTCCAGCCAAAAGTGGAATCGGTGTAGCTTTAATGCCTGATGTAAAAGGTATGCGCCTCGAAAATGAATTAGATATTCAAGAATGGTATGGCAGGCAGTACACGGTTTCATGGGATGTTTCAAATGCAGAATTAGGTATTATCAATGCTAGCACCAATATTTCAGGACTAAAAGGGGAAAACTCACAATTTAAGGACTACTATATTGAAATCAGCGATTCCGAAACTGGCGATTTGTTGAGGAAATTTTATAGCAAGGAACCTAGTTTTACGTATGATATTGAAAAAATGTCAAATGATACTGGCGGGGTTCTGATTAGGTCAACATATAATCGTGTCTGGCGGCGTGGTATTTATGGTCAGTTGTCTCAAAATCCAGGTGTTTTATTAGTTAATAATCCGGCACCTTCTGCGCCCTCAATGCAACTAATACCAGGTGTCGGGCAAGTATCTATAGTTATCACGACGCCTGCAACGGATCTTGATTTTGACCATTATGAAATTTATGCTTCTACGAGTTCTGGTTTTACCCCAGGCGAAGGATCCCCCGACAATTTGGTTTTTTATGGATCCGACTCTAATATTTTAATAACCGACTTGGATGAAACAACCACTTATTACTTCAAAGCCGCTGCTGCCGATGTGATTGGTGTAGGTGATTTTTCATCCGAATATTCGACAACTACCTTTACCCAAGATATTTTACCCGAATTTAGGAGTGTTGGATTAATCTTTGAAGAACATGAAATAGGGTCACCAATAGGTTCACCTGTAACTAGCAATGTATCATGGTCAGCAGCTACTTTTTATTTAAATGGGGTTCAGTATGATATAGACGCTGGAAGTGTGGAATATGCAGGTTCAAGAATTTATATTGGGTGGGCTGCGGGCGACACCACTATAAGTACAACCGAATCATTCTCCGAGTCCACACAATGGTTTCCTCTTGCAACCTATTTACCAGGTGAGTTGGTTGTTGGCGAAGCTACACCCATTATTACCTCAAGTTTCATCCAAGGCCAGACTATCGGGGCACAACATCTTGTTACCGATACCGCAGTGATAACCTCGTCAGCCCAGCTTGCATCAGCAATTATTAATACAGCCCATATCAATGATGCACAAATCACGTCAGCTAAAATCAATGATCTGGCGGTTACTACCGGTAAAATAAATGATTTGGCGGTTACTACCGGTAAAATAAATTCACTGGCAGTTACCACCGCTAAAATTGATTCTTTGGCGGTTACCGCGGCTAAAATTGCCAATGCAACCATCACCTCGGCTAAGATTGGAACCGCACAAGTGGAAACGCTTAATATTGGATCCAATCAAGTCTCTATACCGATTAGTTCTTACGCGGCTGGTGCTTCTAGTACTAAAACTGAGGCCGATGCTTATTTTAGTATCCAGTCTGCCTCGATAACGAGCACGGGGCAACCACAGACTATTGACATAGCCGCTATTTTTATCTTATATGCCGAGAAGGTCGGGGCTGGATCGGATACAGAAGTCGATGTTTATGTAAAGCTAGCCAGGACTGGGACAAGCAGTGGTACATTGCTGGATCTAGTGATATGGAAAGGTAACGCAGAATCAGGCGGAAACACCTATTATATTCCCTTCTCATTCCTGATTGGGAACCAAACCACAGCAGCCTCGGCACACACATATACTTTATACTCGAAGGTTACAGCGGGTGGTAATGCTGACGCTGTTTTGTATTCAACGAATCGAACAATCCGCATATTGGAGGTTAAACGATGAATGTTCTGTTTGCAGTTTATAATAAAAAAGGTGAAATTCTACGGCATGGCAATTGTCCAGAATCAATGGTGCAGATTCAAGCCCAGGGTGACGATGAATTAGCTACGATTATAAATCAGCAAATTCATGACGAAACCCAATACAAGATTACCCCTACTGGTCGATTAAAGTTAAAAATAAAAAAGGATAAATAGTTTTATGAGTCAATACGCCACTGGAACAATTTCAACTTTAGGGTCACCTTTACCTACTAATGTCATCAGCGGATCATCGACCGCCTGGGTAACCGCCGGTATTGCACCAGGTGATATTCTAGCTATCACCGACTCTGGGGATCTACTCACCTATCAAATACAAAGCGTTGATTCAGAAACCCAAATCACTCTGACAGCAAATCTATCCAATGAACTCTTAAATGCGGAATACAGTATAGATTCTGATCTGACCCCACGTTTATCACTTTTAACTCTTAATTTTGGGGATGTAAACGTCTTCAACAAACTTAACGAGAATATGCTACGGATCGATGAGCAAGCATTGTTTGGAAGCCCACGACCATTATACAATGGCGATATTTTCCTCGCACCTGACGGTTCAGCTTCTGTACCAGCATTTTCATTTTTAAGTGACAGTGATACTGGGCTGTATCTCAGTGCCAGCAATGAACTTTCAGTTGCAACGGGTGGAACACAACGATGGAAAATCAATAGCACCGGTGATTTATTACCCGCATCGTCAAATGCGTATGACATTGGTAGCGACTCGCTCCAAGTAAAAGAATTTTCCGGTAAATTTGCAAAAATTGGGGATGCCACCGGCATGACAGGGTTTTCATTACTGACTTTACGTGGTGGGCATTTTAGTGATGGGGGCGAAGACAGCGGTATTAGGATGGAGGCGTTTGAGCCCAACATAGAAATGGTTGATCTTACTACTAGTGCTTATGCTTTTCAACAGTTTGTGAACAACTTTACCTTTTATTTAAAGTACGACACCGATAATTCGAGCAGAACTTACGCTAATACTGCAATTGCACTTGAGGTTTCGACTGGGACTTACAGCTTTTATAATTCTTCAAACACGCTGAGATTTCAAATCGAGGGCGACGGAACCCTCAATGTTGGGGATACCCCGAACTACGAGGATCTTGTTACCGACAACGATGACATCCCAAATGCTTTATGGGTCCAGAATGAGATAGCCACGATCGAGGCTTCCAATTCCCCAAGCGGTTCACCGATTCTTGAAAATGGCTGGTCAAATTATAACCCTGTCACACACACACCGGCGGGCTACTACAAAACCCAGGATGGAATTGTGCATCTAGAAGGTTTAATTAAAGATGGTACGACGACGTCAGACACCTTGCTTTTCACCCTACCCGCTGGATATAGACCCTATTTAAGTCATTCGTTTGCAACGATCTGTAGCGGGCCAGGGGTCGCACAACTCGTTGTTAACGATGATGGCACGGTTCGTTTGGGTGGTTTAACCGGTACCAACGGGTTCCTTCAACTCGACTGCTGCTTTAAGGAATCCAGCGTACATTAAAGGACAAAGATGACAACATACAACATAACAATTAAAAAAGGAACCACGTTTAAGTTACCTTTAGTGTTACGACAAAAGGGGTGTGAGGTGGCTGAAGATTTGTCCGGTGCAATAATAACCGGTGTAATCACTAATTCAGGTTCGCCAGCTACCCAAACATCATTTAGTGTTGTCGAGGATGATTTGGCTAGCGGGTCATTTACATTACGCCTGACAGCTGGGGTCACATCAGGTTTAAATTTAGATAATGACACTGGCACTTATAGCATTAAAGTAAATTATACAGGTTCTCCCGAAGATATAGATGAAATTTTATCTGGTAGAGTGTTTGTGGTGTAGGGGGGGAAATGTCTGATTATGAAGTAATAGTTCAACAATCAACACCGGTTTACGAGGTGGTCGATAATAGTAGCGACGGTTTAATCATTGAGGTATATCAAGGTAAATCGGGGGCTGATGGTGCTGATGGAATTGATTCAGGGGATTTTGGATCACCTATTGGTAGCACCATTAGTCACACCGTATTGCAGGATATCGGTGAAAATACCCACCCTCAAATCGATACCCATATAACGAATCAGGAAACCTTGTATTCTGACACCTTCGAACCCACCGGATTTGTGAATAGCAACACCGATAGTGATGTTGCGTTTGACGAAGGGACCAGAACTTTTAGCATTCAGCCAAGTTCAGGGTCATACTCATATTATTTTCATGGTACAAAAGTTACAAAAACCGGAACTGATTCTGTTGTGGTGCCGGACACCGAAGGAAATCATTGGATTGTGTTTAATAGTGATGGTGAATTAGAATCTAAGCATTCCAGTTTTTTTACAACTTCCGAGGAATTAATCGAATATATTTTAAGGGACAATGTGTACGTTGTTGAAATATATTGGGACGCCACAAATTCGAAGGTTTTACTCTTTGATGAACGCCACGGCATGAATATGGCCTGGGAAACCCATAGAAATTTACATCTTACACGAGGGACACAATATATTAGTGGCTTGGCCCCCGCTTCATTTACGACTGACGGTGACGGTGATTCAGATGATCAGTGCCAGTTTCAAATTGGTTCTGGGGTCATACTCGATGAAGACAGACTAGACGAGTGCGCTGAAAAGGTGCTCGATGGTGATATCCTTATTCTATATCGGTCCGGTGCTGATGGTGACTGGCGATGGACTACGGACAGCGCGCCAATAATAAACGCTAGTGGCGGTAACAATAGAGCGACATGGAATGAGTTTACGGGGTCGGAGTGGGTGCAAACAGAAGTCCAAAATACTCACTATGTTCTTGCACATATTTTGGCGACGAACGAGCTGCAAACCAATAATTTATTCGCAATTTTGGGTCAGGAAGATCTTTCGACTCTTAATAATGCGCGTGCCGCTGCTGAGACTGAGCTTGGGGATATTCTCGCAGCTGGAGGTTTACCCTTTGCGGAGTTTGTTGCTGTATGTACGATCATTTTTCAGACAGATAGTTCTTACAACAATACCTGGAAATCAAGGGTCAGAGAATATTCGTCAGGCGTGCCAGTAATTCAATGGCTGAGCACGCCGATAGCTGCGGGTGGAGGTGTTGCTACAATCAGCTTATCAAGCGCTTATCAAGGCGGCACCAATATATTTCTTTCCGAAGCCCTCGGACCCATACAGGTCAGACATTACGAAGCAGGGGTTCCAACTTCGGAACTACAAACCGCCGTGCCGCAATTAGAACTGGTGGACGGCGGCGACCACACTCAAGCCCTAATTTCAGTCTTCGCAATATCGGGAAACCAAATCGACCCGCAACAAGATATAATTATCTTTAGCACAGATGTTGACAATTATTATATTTGGTTCTCAAAAGATGGTGTTGGACCAGACCCACTTACTGGTAGCCCCATAAATACCTTTGTTGGTAGCCCGACCCCCTTAACGGGCCGAACAGGTATAAATGTCCCCATCTTATCCGAGGATTCTGGACCTACTGTTGCCTCAAAGATGACGACGATACTGGATGCGGCACTCAGCGAATGTACGGTCACTAATCCCGACTCTGGGCGCGAAGTACGGATCCAGATTGACAATCCCGTAGCAGTACCAGCCGCAAGGAAACTGGGCGGCGATATCGATTTTACGTGCTTCCCAATCGATGAGGGAGGGAGGAAGCGATGGTTCTCATCGGGGCCAGATTCGAGCACTCTTGCAGGCGGCGGCGACTACTCTGTGAGGATCGGGCAGTATGCTTTTTCTCCTGGAGACAATAGCATAACAATCGGCACATCGGCTCGTGCGTTGCTGGATAAAGATATTGCGATCGGAGCGCAGTCACAGGCGAAAAAAACTGGGGGTATTGCTTTTGGACCGCAAGCAATAAGTGATGGAAGTGCCGCGATATCTCTTGGGAGCAGGTCACAGGCATTAGCAAACTTTACCGTCGCGTTGGGTGGAAATTCTTTAGCGGCTGAGTTGGGCGGAATGGCCATTGGGCAGCGAACAGAATCGAACGAACAATATGACTTATCTTTAGGTCGCCAAACTCAAATTACTGGACCTTATACCACAGCGATCGGTTCCTTTAACGTTATTAATGGGGAAAGAATGTTGGTTCTTGGTGATGATAATACAAGTTCGGGTATTACTAATTCAATGTTGCTAGGACACGCAATTGCGCCCACCAAAAGCAACCAAGTTGTCATCGGTTCTGACACCTACCCCTATTACGAGGTTGTTATCGGTGGCGGAGTTGAAACTAATAATATCCAAGATACAATATTGACAACCAGTGGTGCCGAAAATAAGAATAGTAATGGTTCATCATTAGTTATTCGAGGTGGTTATTCGCGTGGAAGTGGCAATGGTGGAAGTATTAGATTTGAAACCACGATTGCCAACGATGTTGGATCGCCACTAGCACCTACCTATGGAAGCCCAATCGAATATGGGAGCCCTGCCGGTTCACCAGTATACGGGTCACCTTTAACTTCGACATATAAGAATAAGTATTCTACTATTCTCGAAATTAACACTTCGGATATGATATTCACCGGAACCGGAACATTAAATGTTAGTGGTACAACAAATTATGAAGACCTTGTTAGTGCAGGGGACGACGATGTTATCCCCAATAAAGCGTATGTGGATTCTACGATAAAGAAAGGAATTATCAACGAAACCGGTACCGAAAGAACATTATCATTAACTGATGCGAATAGTGTCATATATTGTTCGAATGGTTCTGATATAACAATCAACATCCCTGCTGCTGCTGGATCTCCTCAAGTTGATTTTGCTGAGGGTACAGAAATTTATTTTATACAAACGGGTGCTGGACAAATAACCATACAAGGGAAAACCGGGGTCACTCTTAATCATCCAAACCTTTCGGGCAGCCCTCAATTGGCCCTCACCACAAGAACACAATTTAGTGCGATTGGTATTATTTTACAAACCGGTGATGTGTGGTATGGTTTTGGGGATATGGTGAATTCGTAATGCTAATGTCAGTTATAGCATCGGGTTATAGACCTCCCCTAGTTGTAGGGGGTTCGCCGCTTTCATATTTCAATTATTCTTTAGTTCTTGATCCCGTAGCGTATCTAAGAAATATAGCCACTTCTGGAACAACTGAAATAGATCAAACAGGGAACGGTAACGACGGCACTATAAACGGGGGCCCAACATTAAATGTCACTGGTCCTATTGTGGGTGATGATACAAGTAAAGCATTCACAAATACTTCAGCCACCGAACAATATGTAAAAATCCCAGCATCGGGGGTATGGGATGGAACAGGCAATTTCGCCTGTTCACTCTGGATCAAAACAACCGAAGACTCACGATCAATGATTATTTTTGATAGAATCACTGACGGGGTATATACAAATAGAATATTATTTGGATTGAATTATGATACGTCAGGTAATGTTGTGACCGATAAGGTGGCCATTTTCTCTCGGGTCTCAAGTTTTACATTTATAGGTTCTACGTCAACGCTTCCAACTTTCTCTGATGATAATTGGCATTTATTTTCGTTTGGTCGAAATGGTTCTGACGGTTATATCTTCTATGATGGTACTGATATTCCCCTAGCTGGGACAATACAAACCGGTACCGTCGCCAATGGATATGATTTTGTCTATGGCGGCGTCGGCAACTCGCTGGACGAAGCATCGTTTTGGTTCGATGGGTCCTATGCCGAGTTCCTTTTCTTTAATCGGGCTATGAGTATAGAAGAGCACCAAAGCTTATATAATAAAGGGACTGGCGGTACCTAATGCCACTCGTGGTTAAAAATATTCATTGTTTCGTGTTGAGATTCGTGTTCAAAAAAGGTTGGATCGTCCATAGGGATGCAATGTGAAAAATGTTTCTTCTTCTCGGTGTTGTATCTATGAATCGCGCAATTTTTAATTATCTGAGTGTAATAACTGAACGGATTGGGCGGGTCTTTTGACAGGTCGTAGTGATCCCAGACTTCTACAAGCTTGAGAATAGCGTCATTTTCCATCTCTTCGACAAATGGGTATCCACTCCAATTTTGAGACTTAAAAAAACGTCTGGTCATCAGTAAAAAAAATTCGGCTAATTCATTACTAATTTTGTGGCCATGAATATGTGAGTTTTTTAGCGCTTCGAAAAGGGTTTTATTATTTAGGTATATAGTGTTTTTGGGGTTCCTCTCACGTTTCGCCTTAATCTTTTTTGGTTTTGTAATCGGTTCTGGCTTAGGGGTTTTCACCTTACCCTTTGCCCGAGAAGGAATTTCGTAGGAGCGGATTAGTCCTCCGTAAAAGCTTGACGACAGGCCTACGATGCTTGCTTTTGACCCAGTTTTCAACTTAACCATCTGGATGAATTTTCGTATTCCTCCTGTCATTTTATCGTATCCGTCTTTTTTGAAATTCTGATTGTAGAGCAGACACATCTGAAAACGTGCCGTGCCTTTGAATTGTTCTGGGTCTATAAAATCCGGGAACTCAAGAGAGGTCTTTCGCATTTCAGTCGTCCCCCTTAATCAGCGCGAAGAGGGTTGGTAGATCCAGGACAACAAGGGGCTGCCTGTTGTCTGCGCGTATAAAAAGTGCTGGATTGCATTGGGTATCCGCGTAAGTAGACGCTTGTTCGAACCATGGATACACGCTTATCTTTGCCCGTCGTTTGCATTCAATTGCGAAAGGGAACTCCCGTTTTGCATCACCAGAGAGGATTAAATCTTGCCCGTTTACACTGGCGGGATTAACTGTAATGTCATCCTCAGAAAGGGTGGGGAAGTTTTTGAGAATTTCATGCTTTATTTCTTGGGCAAATTTTTGCCCTTTGGCTTTTGCGGATTTTCTGGATATTGCCATGGAAGACTCCTATTCTTATTATTTCGGCTACGAAATTTTTTGATGATCTATAAGTATATAATAATATTATTAAATGGTCAAGTTTTTAATTAAAATTATTAAAAAATAGTTGGCATGATTCTTGCTACGCGGTACATTATATAGGGGTTGAAAATAGGGGTTGACAATGGGATTGGAATGAAGTAGTATTCGGCATAAGGTGGTTAGATTCTTACCACCCCCCAAAATCTGTTTAACCCTTATATGAGGTATCTAAAAAATGATCATTGATCACGAAAGCCAAAAACCGATAGACGGTCAAATTTCAAAAACGAAATTATTTGATGAATGTGTTGCCCTCGCCGGAAAGTTTGAAAAGGCGTTACTGGGCGGCTTAAAAGCTAATGCGTTTTTAACCGCATCCATTATCGAGTTTAAACGCGCTACCCCAGTTGGGGAAATACTTGAAATGATAAATGAGTTTAACGAAGCGGATTCGAAGGGCCGGAAAATTCAGACGGGTAAAAAATTTGAGGAAAACCCTTTTGTTGGGATTTATCAATTGGCCTATTCCAAAGCTGGATTTAATATTAACGAATCTTCTATAAAAACGCGGTGTTCAAAACTAGCTAAAGGTACTCAGTGGTTAGATGGAACTTATAGCGTAGAACCCCAGGAATCGTGGGTTAAAGTGATTGCTGACGACGGCTATATGGAAGGGCTTTATAAAAAATCGGTAAAGGCTAATCAGACCGAACGTCCCGGTACCGGTCGAAAAACCGAAGCTATAGAGTCTAAGGTAGGTGATGCCGAAGCTTCCGAGGCTAAACCGTTGTTGTTAGAAGAAGGGCTTCACCTGATTCGATACTATGATGCTGATGACTACGAGGTTATTCGCGGGTCCGCACCTCTCACCGAACCCGAGAAAACCTCGCTTCGAGAACTTTGGGTTTCCGAGGGGTTTAAGTCTATTCGAGAGTTCCTCACCTCTTTGGTCGTGGAGGATATGAAGGAAGACCTGAAAAATTTCAGGTCTTCCTTGGAAGACCTGAAAAAGGTTGCTCCGAAGCGTAGTTCCCGAACCGCTAAAGCTGCCTAAACCGTCTAGGGTCATAGTTAGTAATAGCTATGGCCCTTTATTTTGTGCTTGACATTAGCGTTTGCTTATGGCATAATGATTGCTTAATTAATGAAAGGAGTTTAGGATGATTAAATCTACCGTTTATAGTGTGTATCTCACCGACCAAACTGATTATGAGGTCGCCAGAACCGCGGCTTTGCGAATGTACCACCGTATCGGTGATCTTGAGCCAGAGCATGGGTGGGGTGCGAATCTAACCTTTGAGGACGACCCATTGGTCATTAAGCAGTTCGAACTGCCCGAGGAAAACGTAGGAGTTGGGTTTCGGCTTAATGGCGAGCCGAGCCCAGAGCACGATTTGATCGTGTCGCAAATCACAAAAGGCTACACGGTATCCGTGATCGCCAAGCCTTTGGACTTGTAACCGTTACACCCCTGGCCTCGACCCGCAAAGGGCTGAGGCTTCCACCAATAACCATATAATAAAAAAGGATACTAATATGCAAATTCAAAAAATCTTGCCATCCGGCGACGTAGAACGTTACAGCAATGTCCCAAATGTCCCAACTCAACCTGTATCGTCACACTCGTGGCGTTTGGCTTTAACTGCGGAATATATTAAGCCTGGTGATTTTGAGTTGGTATACCTGTGTTTAATCCACGATTGCGCAGAGATCTCAACCGGTGACATACCCTTCCCTGTCAAGCAAAAATCCGATGCCCTGAAATCAATTGTAGGACGACTCGAACGGGAGTGGTACCAGGAGGTTGGCCTAGCCTATAACCCTTCGCCTGAGCAAAAGAAACTTATCAAATTGTGCGATCAGTTGGAAGCCTTGGATTATCTCTGTGCCCAAATCTGCCAAGGTAACCAATTCGCCGTAGACCCTTTTAATTCCGAAGCAGATTCGATTGATATTGCGTTTTTAGAGACTCTGCCATTAGCCAGCCAGTTTTTTGATGCCATTGTAGATAATGCCGTTAGATCGTCAAGGCATTGGAAAAGGGGACCATATTATGGATTATGATCAACCACAGGAGGCAAAACAATGGCCGCGACGAAAATGAGTACCAAAATCGTCAATCGCTTTCTGAAGCTTTCGAAAGCGGAACCAACACTTTCGGACGCCGAGGTCGTCGCAAAACTCAGGACCGAAATGGTGAACCCACTAATTGTGTCTGGTGACTTCGAGGAAGCGAAGACATTAAATAAAATCTTCGATGCGATGGCTGATAAATTAAACCCAGAACAGGAGCAGAATAATGCAACAAACTGAAACCTTCACCAATGCCTCGGTAAGACTATTCCAGTTATATCGAGAACTCGAAAAGAGTTTGCCGTATGGCAGCGGTTGGGCATTAATTGTCGATTTAATTGAAAAGTCTGACCCTTGCGTAAATACCACCTTGCCGAATTTGGCGCTTTGTAAATTTCGGGGCTATTTAACGGCTGAAATTGATACACGAGACCACCCATTTATAAAGGAGCAACACAATGATTGATCTGCAAACACCTACAAATCGTCTTGCGATGCTTTATAGAACCCTGGCAGCAGAACTGCCTAATCAATATCATTGGCAGCTGATCCTTCGGCTGATTGAAGATGTATGCGCTGATGCGCCGATATCGCCTCGGTACGCTGAGATTACAAAGTTGGAGGCATTGAAATGTTTTAACACTTTTCTCTCTGATACGATCGAATCGAGGGAGAACCCCAGAAAAGATTGGGAGGAGGACGGACTAGAATGAACGACCTCGAAACCTTACGTAAAGCAATTTGTGGCGAGCCAACAGAAAACCAATTTTTCCCATACGCCTTCTATCAATTGCCGATTGATGGGTTTAGTGTAGTGAGATTCCTCCCCGACGCCAACCGTGAAAACCCGCTTGGGTTCCTGGTTAAAGTACTGATACACCAAAGGCAAACAGATACAGGGTACAACCAGATTATATGCAATGCCACATTTAAAAGGTCATGTATGGTGTGCCAGCGGTGGCGAGAACTCAATTATCAGGCCCATCCTTTGGCCCGCCAGTTAGCTAGGAAGTCGCTTCATTACGGCCAATGCCTAGTTCTATACGATGGATTGCCAGGAAGTGAGAAAACAGGGACAGTGCAAACCATTAGCCTGTCTACGCAAGTTTTTTCTTCGATCCAAAAATCGATCGAACATTGGTGCGATATTGTGGTGCTACCATACGGGATACATCGGGGTTACAATTTCAAAATCGTTAAAAAATTTAACGTTTTAAGTGGGTATGCTGACTATACATCGAGTCATTTCGATCCTTATCCAAGTAGCCTCGACCAGGAGGAAAGCGAACTCGCGAAAGCATCCCTCATCGACCTCAGTGAGTTAGTGCCGCCTAAGGCGACTGAGGAGCAGCAGAGACACTATATTGATGCTGTAAATAGTTAAAAAGGAACGGCGTACATTTTGATGGCGATCCTCTCGGCGGGCGTTGGCGTCGGGGCCCAAAGTTAATTTCGCCGGATTCAGCGGGGTGCCGTTCCTTGGTAGGTAAACCCCGCGATGAGACAAAAATTAACGACCAACGCACCCCTGAAAGGGATTAAAAAATGAGAACACTATCGAAAAATGACTACGACGTTTGCAGGGTTGAACTGCACAGGGTACTAGGGATCCTGCTAGATAAGTATGTGCCACAAGATGAGCTTAAAGCCACGATGACTGAGATTGTTTGTGACCTGGTTGACGAGGTGATAGCGAAACGTTTTGAACATCGGGAATTGAAAGAATCTTTGAAAGAGTTGCTGAAATTTTGATATGCAAACCGCGGTTAAATGCGAAACCCCCACGTTCGAGGTAGTGCCGCTACTGCATGCGGCATTATTCAAAAATATTCGGGATATCCAGTTTCAGCGCCACCAGTGGTATTGGGACCAGGTAGCCACTGCTTTAACCACATTGCAACCCGCAGAAACCAAGGATTCGCTAAAGCTGATTAATTTTAATCAATATCTAGGCATGTCGGATCCTGGATGTACTATTGCTAAAACTAAAAATGGGTTGCGGTACGCCCCCAGGTCACTCGAAAATCTAGTCAAAATTTACGCCTGGATCATAGATATTGACAATGAGCCACGAGACATCGGCCCAGACGTGATTGATCGAACCAACCAAGGTTGTACCTGGGAACAGGCCCAAGAGATATTTGAGCCGTTCGAATATGTCATGTACCCAAGCTTTAACCATCAAAGATGCAGGTATCGGCTTCAGGAAGACCCTGATACGAAACTATGCAACTATAAAAAAGTGGATGCACCCTTAGGTGAAGGTATTGATAGGTTTCGGGTAGTGCTACCCTTTAAACGTGGGGTAGATGTTGAAACATTTGACCGTTTAGTACCGGCACTCGAAAAATTATCACAGGGTAAACCTGCTGCAGAATCGTATAGGCCGAACGCAATTTACTACGTGTACGGCTGGAACCATGAACCCATTCCGCATACTGCGGTACACCACAAAGGGGAACTTCTGGATTGGACCCAATTACCCCTCGCTGATATACCCCCTGAGCCTTCACCAGATGGCCTAAGAGCCGTTAACTTTGATAACCTGGAACCATGGAAGGGTGAGGGAAGTTTCGGGGAAATAGAGCTCAATAGTTTCGATATTACACAATTCTTCCACGACCAAGGACTATTGGTGGAGTCTTCCAGCATAGGAACTTGGAACCGTTGCAGGTGCCCCTTGGGTGACTGGCATAGTGGTGATGATAAAACGGCCTACTTTATGCACGATGCTACGGGCTGGCGGTTTAAATGTCACCATAGCACCCACGGTGGAGTAGGTGAGCTTAATCATCGAGCTTTGATTCAACATTTTGGTATCAACACCATAAAACCCTATTGCCTGCACCGTAAATCTGGAACCGAATTAAAGCTAGTCACCAAGCGTAAAAAAATTGAGAAACTGGCTACGCCACCTCAGGAGGTATCAACAGACCTTCTAGTATGGGACGAAACTATCAATTGGTTCGAATTAAATGACCGCTACTTGCCCCAGGAAGCCTTTAAGGTTAAACCTGGAATTACACTTTACAAGAGTGATAAAGATACGGGTAAGACAGTGGGGCTGACTCGATTGTCGGAGCAATTCAAAAAATCTAGGCTGTCGGTCATAGTGATAGGCCACAGGGTCAGTTTGCTTGCAGACCTAGCACATAAAATGAAGGTGGCGAATTATAAAGATACTACCACGGCAAAACAGATTGCGGTCTGCCTTGATTCGATTACCAAAGTGTCACCCTTAACACCATTCGAGGTGGTGGTAATCGATGAGATTGAACAGGTTTTGATGCATTGCGTATCTGACACTTTTCGTAAGTCCCGCGATAAAGTGATATCAAAATTTTTTGAGATTATTACTCAGGCTGAACAAATCTATGTCTCTGATGCTGATATCTCTCTATTGACCCTCGAATTTTTGGACCTGCTTCGCCATAAAAAAGCAGATGACACCGTGATCTACCTGAATGACTACTCGGTGCATAAGAATTTAACACTATTTGAATCCTCCCATGAATTCACTGAATTATTATTGGATTCCCTGGGTTCAGGTAAACGTTGCTACTTCGCTTCGAACTCCCAAGGCAGAACCGAAAAAATGGAAATGCTGCTGGCTAACGCGGTACCAGGAATCAACATGATTAGAATCGATAGCACAACCATTGAATCAGCACCACAACAAGAATGGTTGTCTAAGGTGCGTAATAAATTACCGACTGATTATCAATGTGTCCTCGCTTCACCTGCTGTGAGCACCGGTATAGATATCCAGGAACCTTATGATATGGTATTCGGTTGGTTCGAACAGAACGTGAATACACACTTCGAAATGTCACAACAACTCGCAAGGGTCCGCAATTGTAAAGATTTGTATGTTTTTGTATCTAATAGAAAAAATTGGATGCGAACAGATAAAATTTTAATAAAGGGGCAGAAAGAACATACCGAAAGGTTCCGTAATCGGCTAATGGTGTGGGATATCAAGTTACAACCCTGGGAGAGAAAATATCGAATATTGTGTTCACACATTGAATCCATGGTTAACGCTTCGATGAATGACCTAGTCGGTAATTTTCTGCGGTATGCTGAGTCGAAAAAGTGGAATATCACGGTAATTCCTAAGCCTGATGAGGTTAATAAAGAACTGTTTAAAGAATCGGATCAAGCCGCACAAGCCATTAAAGATGCATTTTATGAAGATGTCGCTGCTGCAAGGATCCTGGATGATACCGAATATTATGAACTCATGGCCCATAATTCACACCTCACCCCCGAGGAAAAAGTGTTTACGACGAAGTATCAAATCATGAAATTTTACCCCATTGCCTTGGAAGCAGTGACCGCTGAATTCGTTAAACAGGACCAGGAAGGGTTGAGGAGACTGGTAGATAATTATCGCACCTACACGATGTCTGAGGACCAATTGAAGGTTCTAGAACACAATGATAGATACGTGTCAGAAATAGATCGCAAAAACCTATGGCAGCGACAACTTAAACTAAAGGAAATACTGGGAACCATTGGGCTAGCTGAACTTGATACTACGGTCGAAATAACTAAGGACCAATGTGGACCCTTCATTGAATTTTGCAGCCTACGATCAACTAAAAATAGATATGAGGAGTTATTTAAACGCACCATGTATTCCAATATTGCCGATGAACCTATTAAGCAACTTAAAAAAATACTGGAATTATCAGGAGTAAAATTAGGTCCACCATTACGAAAACGGGTAAATGGTAAGGTAGTTAGATATTATAAAATTGACCCTTTGATGTTAACGGATATGCAGAAATTAGCTAATAAATAATAACCCCACAAATTTTGTGGGTGTGACGCACGTGCCATATATTATTATAAGAAATGGGGGTGTGCGTCACAGACCCCATTTCTTAGATATATCAATATAAATTATAAGGTTATTATGTCACATGAAGGGCAAGATGAAATTATTTACTGCTTCCAAAAATGGTACAAATGGCCGACTAATGGTAATTGATTAATTAGCGAGGCTAAGTT
>Ga0210097_1000140_pt1 | contig 31273 bp, 29 predicted proteins | sample Joice_CattailNLA_2_FD_185521 | JGI IMG/M metagenome (GOLD analysis project Ga0210097, IMG submission 185521) | Wetland microbial communities from San Francisco Bay, California, USA, that impact long-term carbon sequestration - Joice_CattailNLA_D2... | ecosystem: Environmental > Aquatic > Marine...
TCCAGGGTGATGCGACCGTTAGAGGGCTGATAGAAGCGAGGAACCAGGTTTGCCAGCGTGCTCTTTCCACTGCCGGATGCGCCCACCAGGGCAATTGCCTGACCCGCAGGAATTTCCAAATTGATGTCGCGTAATGCCAGCCTATCATCCTGTTGGTAGGACAGGCTTAAATGTTCAAATTCTATACGACCACTGACACGGCCAATTTCGATTTTTCCACTATCTGTTTCACCAGGGGTATCAAGCAATTCGAATACGCTTTCCGAAGCTGCCAGACCACGTTGCAAATGCTCGCTCACGCCTGTTAGTCGTTTGATTGGTGCGGTCAGCATCAACATGGCTGCAATGAATGAAAGAAATCCGCCAACGGTTGTTTCATCACTTTTTGACTGAATCGTGGCTAGGTAAATGATAACAGCCAATGCAATAGCAGCGACCATCTGCACGATGGGCACATTGGCTGCCGCTGCCATAGCATGCTTCATTATGTAACGGCGCACCCAGTTCGCCTTGTCTCCAAAACGCTCACGTTCGTATTTTTGTCCACCAAACAATTTGACTACTTTGTGTGCAGAAACACTTTCTTCTATAACTTGAGTAATATCTCCCATAGACCTTTGTGCGTTGCGACTTGCAATACGCAGTCGACTATTAAGTATTTTCAGGATGATCGCAATGATCGGCACCATCACCAAGCTGAGCAGGGTCAGCTTCCAGTTGAGATAAAACAACCAACCGAGCAGACCTACAATTATGATGGAGTCGCGGACAGTAACCGTTACCACATTGGTGGCTGCCGCGGTCACTTGAGATACATCGAAAGTCAATTTGGAGAGGAGATTACCAGTTGCATGATCGTCATAATAGCGCGTCGGCAATGTGAGCAACTTTTGGAACATATTCTCGCGTAGATCCATCACAACCTTGTTGCCAACCCAGCCAATGGCATAAGTTCCAACGAAAGAAGCAACACCGCGCACAAAGAAAATCACCAATATTAGCACCGGCGCTAGTTTGATGATTGTCTCATCCTTGTGGATGAAAGTACCGTCCAGCATGGGCTTCAGCAACGCCGGCAGTAATGGTTCGGTTGCTGCCGTTACCGCCATTCCTAATATGGAGATCGCAAAGGTGCGCCAATATGGCTTGACGTAGCCGAGGAGACGTATATAAAGTTGGGTACTTGTAAGATACATGGCGTGCACTTTAGCAGAAAACATCCCCTCTATCTTCATTCGGATGTTGCTTCAGTTAGACTAAAAATCTATGAACTTAACGATGGCTATGAGACGATTTTACTCCCGCACGGAATACCAGCAATCTGGAAAGCAAATACATCATTATCGTATAAGTTGCAGCGGCAAGTAATTGTGCAAATATAGCTTCCCAGTGAAAAACACCCAGGGCAAATTGCAGCACGATCAAATTCATGATGAATGACGCAAGAAACGCAGCAAGATAACGAATGCTTTCGGAACTGATATGGCCCTCGCTGCGAAATACGAGTTTCTTCGACAGGAAAAAACCGAGAACCAGTCCGAAAAGATAGCCGCCGATATTGGCAAGTATCGGCGGTACTTTGAACGCCATCAATATAAAGATGACCGAAAATCCTGCAAGGGTGTTCAGAACGCCGCTACCCGCATAACGGCCTAAATAAGCAGTTTCAGTTCGCCATTTGGACATAATATTGCGCGCCTAACGGCAAACGTTTCAACCATGGTTCGGTTTTGCGAAGAAAGGCGAACTGGCGGGGAAAAAACAGTGTGTAGCCGTGCAGTTCGGATTGGAATCCGGCTTCGCGGCTCAAATCAAGCGCTGATTTCAAATTGAGCATTTCTGCATCGACATCGAAAGGACAGCGTTCAAATATCCAGCGGGTCAGGGGATTGAGGGGATTGTGTTCGTACAGGAACATTTGCCCGCCTTCAGCAAGAACTTGCCGGCACTGTGTAAGCGCTCCTCGACGCTCATCGACAGGGATATGGTGAAATACGTTCGCCGCGACAATCGCGTCGTAACGTATCGCTGCGATCTCATTCCAGTCCGAAAATAATTTCGCTCGCGGAGTATGTTTCGCTGCAATCTCAAGCGAGGCGGTAGACAAGTCATAGCCGAACAGTTCCGCATCGGGAAAATTCTTTTCGAGGTAAGGCAAACTGCGCCCCGCGCCGCAGCCATAATCGAGGATGCGCGCAGGTTTGCAATCACCTAGAAGTTTAGCCATCAAGGCTATTTTATACTCCGCAAAATAGCCATCCTCGTTCAGGGATTCCGGTATTGCCTCGCCAAGTACACGGTCATATAGCCTGGCAAATTGATCGAACTCAGGTTTGCTCATTCTCTTTTGGCAAATTCCAGGTGGTTGCGCCGACGACGAATTGCGGTTTGTAATTCAATTTCAGGTACGTGCGCCCGAGATACTCACCAACCATGCCGATGCACAGTGTCTGGATGCCGCCAATGAATAATACTGTTGCCATCAGCGATGTCCACCCGGCGGGAAGTTCCGGATGAAGAATTTTTTCCAATATCACGAATATGATCATGACCGAACTCAAGGCGGCAAGAACAAATCCCGTATAAGTGGCAATGCGTAAAGGTAATACCGAAAAGCTGGTTGCCATTTTCATCCACAGCGAAAGAGAACTCCGGAAGTTGTAGTTGCCTTCTCCTTCGTGGCGCGACTGATGCTCGATGTCGATGCTGGTGATGGAACGCGTTACATCAAGGATCAGGCCGTCGATATAAGCATATGGCCCGTCATACTTGATGATTTCCTGAACTACATCCCTGGTCATTGCCTTGAAAGAAGATAGGTAAAGTTCCTTCGGTTTGCCCAGCAAATGCGTAGCCACCCAGTTGTTGAATTTGCTGCCTAATCTTTTCCAGACTGCATGTCGGCGGTTCAGGTAATTTGTGTAGCAAACGTCATACCCGTTTCCAAGGGCGCGCAACATATCACCGATAGCGCGTGGGGGATGTTGCAGGTCGTCGTCCATGAGTACAATAAATTCACCACGAACATGATTCAGTCCCGCCATGATTGCATTGTGCTGGCCGAAGTTGCGGCGCAGTGAAATGCCCTTGATAAAGGAATGGGTAGACGCAAGTGAGCGAATGATATCCCAACTGTTATCCGGGCTTGCATCGTTGACCAGCAGCAACTCAAATTTATCAGAGATGGTTTCATTGAGCATTTCACTGTAAATTTGATCAACCAATTGCGGCAGTATTGTCGCGCTGCGGTAGACCGGCACGACGATAGAAAGTCTGCAACCTTTTTCAGTGAGATTTTCCATAATATTTGCTTATCGCCCGTTCGAGGTAATCGTGGTCGAATTTTACGCCAGCCTCATCCATTAAAGGGAGTGTCTTATGAATGTCTATGAGATAACCCGAGCCTCGCTCGATCACTTCATAAACGGCTCGCTTGCCAACGGCATTCTCCATGGCATGTACAATTTCGATCATCGTGTAGCTGGTTGTATTGGCGATGTTGAATGTGACTTTGCGCAAGTTATTCCTGGCAAGCAGTTGACGGGATATTGCAGCCACATCATCCACATCGATGATGTTGCGTTTTGCTTTGCTCCACAACCGGAATGATTCACTGCGTGAAATGCGTGCATATAGGTAATTCAACAGGGTATGCGGATTGGGGGTTTTACCCGCAACTTGCGGAAGTCGCAAGATCAGGTGACTCGTGTGTGCCGAAACCAGTTGCTCCATTGCCAGCTTGTGCAGGACATAAGGTGTGTTTTGCGAATCCGGATCGGAAACGCTGCAAGTGCCAAAGTATACGAAGGAATCGACTTCTTTGGCCCGTTGCAAGGCATCTGCCAGACGCTTCCTTTCGCGCTCGAATTCATTCGTATCAGTACAACCTGAATTTGAAACCCCGGCAGCATAAATGCATACATCTCCCCGGTCGGAAAATGTGGGTGCGAAAGCCCGTGCCAATAAACCAGATCCAATGATCATAATATATACCCTAGGGAAGGATTTTCCGGAATACAACAGCAACATTCTATCCGGCTGCAGTAATTTTGCCAGATATCAGGAATAACTTTAGTGACATGTTCATGATGAAACGATTTCATCGAAATCACGAAATTATCTGTTAGGCTATTCAAAAGCAATTCATACTGGATAACGCGATGGCGATTTATGCGGTTGGCGACATTCAAGGCTGCCATGCTGAGCTGGTGCAATTACTGGAATCGATACGCTTCGATCAAACGACGGACAAGCTATGGCTGGTCGGCGACCTGGTGAATCGCGGTCCGGGTTCGTTGGAAGTTTTGCGGCTGGTCAAGTCGCTGGGAAACAGCGCGATCACGGTGCTCGGCAATCACGACCTGCATCTGCTGGCCGTTGCGGAAGGTGTGGCAGAACTCAACCGCCACGATACGCTGGATGAAGTACTTTATGCACCGGATCGCGACGAACTTTTGCACTGGCTGCGCAATCAGCGAATCCTGCATGCCGAAGACGGTTACGTGCTCGTCCATGCCGGGCTGCTGCCGCAATGGAGCATCGAACAGGCGGTCAGCCTCGCGCACGAAGTGGAGCAAGCCTTGCGTGACGACAACCATGCCGTATTTTGGCGCGTATGTATGGTAATTGACCGCATCAGTGGGACGATAAGCTTACAGGATACAAACGCCTGCGCGTCATAGTGAATGCCTGCACGCGCATGCGTATTTGCACGATCAAGGGCGAAATGGAATTCAAATTCAAGGGCGAAATGGAAAACATTCCGGCCGGCTATCTCCCCTGGTTCGATGTTCCCGGCCGCGCCAGCGCTGATGCCACCGTGATCTTCGGCCACTGGTCGGCGCTGGGGCTGAAGCTCGAACCTCGCATCATCGCGCTCGACACCGGCTGCCTGTGGGGCGGCCCGATGAGTGCGATCCGGCTGGAAGACCGGCAACTATTCCAGGTTGCCTGCAATAATCCGGTAGCGAAACATTGGTGATCAACGGGCGATTGCCAGCAGGCGTCGCATCATTCCTTCCGCTTGTCGAATATAGCCGCCACCGAACATGTTGGCATGGTTGAGAATGTGGTAGAGATTGTATAGATCGCGGCGCATCGCATAACCTTCGTGCAAAGGATATTCGGAACGATAAGCCTTATAAAAATCCGCACTGAACCCGCCGAACAATTCCGTCATTGCGATATCTGTTTCACGATCGCCGTAATAGACCGCGGGATCGAAGATCGCAGGCGTGCCGTCTGCAAGGAACGCATGATTGCCTCCCCACAGGTCGCCGTGCAGCAACACGGGTTGCGGCGAGTAATCGTCGAAGTATGCAGGCATTACTTCCAGCAATTCCATACCAAAGTCATCCAGCTGATCGCCGTAGCCGTTTTCCGATGCGAGCTTCAGCTGATATCCAAGACGCCGCTCGCGCCAGAATTCTATCCAGTCATCCGACCAATTGTTCTGCTGCGGAGTTGAGCCGATATAGTTGTCTCGTGTGAAGCCAAACTGTTTTGAATGGCAGTGATGCAAAGCGGCCAGTTGTTGACCGAGCAAGTGCGCATCTCCGTGCGGAGTCAAATCCAGATATTCCAGCACAAGATAGCATTGCCTGCCCGCATCGCTACATGCAATGGGTTTTGGCACACGAACCGTATGAGTCGCAGCGATCTCGCTGAGTCCCGCGGCTTCTGCGCAATACATCGCGATTTTTTCAGAAGAATTGAGTTTGACAAAAAAGCTCCTTCCGTCCTGACCCACGATGCGACAGGTCTGGTTGATCGAGCCTCCGCCTATAGCACTTTGCTTTTTGAGTTTAAAGGGCTGTTGTGTCGCTGTATCGATCGCTGCAGCGATGGTATCCCAATCGGTCATGGTTTACAGTTTGATGTCGAATCCGAAATAACGACGGAATTGCGACATTAATTCATCTCGCGTCGGTGTATGGTTCTGCCCGCCGCGGCTGGCTATCTTGATAGTGCCCATCAATGATGCCAGGCGTCCGGTGACATCCCAGTCCCAGTCCTGCTGAATACCATACAGCAAACCGGCGCGATAGGCGTCGCCGCATCCGGTCGGGTCGAGCAAAGCAGCAGGTTTGGCGCCGGGTATGGCGATCTCCTTGCTATCAGCGTAGATGGTCGAGCCCTCGGCGCCTCTGGTGATGACGAAGGCGCGCTTACCCCTGGCAAGTTCCTCAATTTTTCTGCCGGTCTTGTCCTGCAGCAACTGTGCCTCGTAGTCGTTCACCGTCACATAATCGGCCTGTGCCACGAAACTCGACAATTCATCGCCGGAGAACATCGGCATACCCTGACCCGGATCGAACACCCAGGGTATGCCCGCCTCGTGGAATTCACGCGCATGTTGCAACATGCCCTCGCGCCCGTCGGGCGATACGATGCCGAGGTTGGCGGTCTTGGCATCGCCGACATGATTCTGCTCGGAAAAACTCATCGCGCCGGGATGGAAAGCTGTGATCTGATTGTCATCCAGATCAGTGGTGATGAACGCCTGTCCGGTATAGCTGCCGGATACGTGACGAATATGCGCCTGGGTCAAGCCGAGTTTTTCCAGGCGCACCGCATATGTGGCAAAGTCATCGCCCACCGTCGCCATGATCAAGGGATTGCCGCCCAGTAATTTCAGGTTGTAGGCGATGTTGCCCGCACAACCGCCGAACTCGCGGCGCATCTCCGGTACCAGGAATGCAACATTCAGGATATGGATCTTTTCGGGAAGGATATGTTTCTTGAACTGATCCTGAAACACCATGATGGTGTCATAAGCCATCGAACCGCAAATCAGAGTGTGCATCACATCGCCTGGTCTGGATGAAAGAGATTGAATTGTAGCATCGGGCGTAAGGCAAATAACTTGCCGGGAAATATCGTTATGCGCAACCGCACAGGTACATATGCTAGCCGTACATATGGTCTGGAACATCGACGTCATGTACAATCGCCGGGAAAGTCAAATTATTCCGGTGTTGCGGCATGCAGCCGGGTCGAAAGTCTTCAGGGGATCAGGATGTCCAAATTTTCTGTGTTAATGATCGCCGTTCTTGCAACGGTGATGTCGGGATGCGCAAACCAGGTATGGATCGCCGATTGGAAGGAAACAACACCGTTCAGCGCGCCACGCGCCGGTACCGCATCGGTGGTTGTGAAGGACAAGATGTATCTGATCGGCGGTGTGGATGGCAGGAATTTCGTCAACATCACCGAGTATGCGCAGATCAACAAGGATGGCACGCTTGGGCCCTGGCAATCAGGCCACCCGCTATTCGAAGAGCGCGGTTTCATGGAAGCGGTGGTGCACGGCGAGTACGTGTATGTGGTGGGCGGTGGAAACGGTCCGAACGGCCATCATCTGTTGCGCACCGCGGAACGCGCGCATATACAGCCTGACGGTACGCTTGGTCCATGGCAGACAGAGAAAAATGAGATGGTAGTGACGCGTCGCTGCAGTAAGATCATTGCGACCGACAAGCGCATCTATTCCTTTGGCGGTTACGCCGGGGTATTGCTCGATTCCGTCGAGTATGCCGAATTTCAGCCCGATGGCAGCCTGGGCGAATGGAAGCTGGATCCCGAGACGATGACGATCCCGCGCTATGTCAATAGCGTGAAAAAGGAGGATGACCGGTTCTTCATAATCGGCGGTCACGACCGGACCAAGGGAATCGGTATCACAGATGTCGAATGGACACGTTACTCCGGTGACGGGAAAACACAAAAGTGGCAGGCAACTACTCCGATGCAACAGGGTCGTTACGGACTTTCCAGCGCTGCTTACCGCGACTACATGTATGCCATCGGCGGCATTTCCGGCGCTGAATATCTGGACAGCATCGAGATCACCAAAGTCGGCAAGGACGGTGCGCTGGATACCTGGAAATACACCACGCCCCTGGATCAGCCGCGCGCCAATTTCAGTACCATCGATCATGACGGGCGTCTATACGTGATTGGCGGAACCAACCGTGACGGTTACCTGGCCAGCGTGATCTACGCGGACCGCAACGCTGCGGGTGACTTCGGATACTGGGGTACGAATGAAGAAGCCAAGGCAGTGAAAGCCAAACTGGCAGAGCGGGACGCGATCAAGACAATATTACCGAACGAGGGCAGGGTCATTGAATTTATCCAGGCTCAGGCTTATACCTACATCCATGTCCGGAACGACAAGGGCCAGGATGTATGGATCGCAGGGCAGAAGATCGACGATCTGAAGGTTGGTGATAGTGTCGGATACAGCAAAGGCGTGAATATGTCCAACTGGTACAGCAAGGAATTGCAGCGCGGCTTTGCTATGGTTGTCTTTGTCGGGCAGGTACGGAAGCAATAATTTCCAATTCCTGATAAAACGATCGCTGTGTTGGCTTCGATTTCGGCTTCTCGCCGCGTTGTGCTCATTTTTATCAGAAATTGAAATAATGCACTCCAATATTTTCGGAACGTACATACATTTCGATTTGGCTTGCAACAGCTGGATTCCAGTTCGACCAACGGTGATCACATGAACATCAAATTCCAGCGTGCGGTTGACCGTTATCTAGGCGTTCCGATTTGCGGCCTGCTTTCACTGCTGGATCATTTCCGCGGCAAACCTGCTGTCACCTCTCCGCCGCGCAGGATTCTGGTCATACTGCTTTCCGAGATGGGTAGTCTGGTGCTGGCACATCCCATGTTCGCGCGTCTCAAGCAACAGTATCCGGACGCGGAGATTCATGCCCTGTTGTTTGCAAAGAATCGCGAAGTTCTGGACCTTCTTGGAGTAATTCCCAGGGACAATGTCCTCACGCTGGACGACGGTTCATTAAGCGGTTTGATTAACGATAGCCTAGGGGCGATACGGAAATTGCGCTCGCTCAGGATCGATGCGGTGATCGATTGTGAACTGTTCGCCCGAATCAGCAGCATTTTTTCCTTTCTGACCGGCGCGCCTTTGCGCGTGGGATTTCATCGCCATACCCAGGAAGGGTTGTATCGCGGCTCGTTCATCAATCGTCCGGTAATGTACAACCCATACCGGCATTTGTCTCACCAGTTCCTGACGATGGTCTCGGCGATAGAGTCAGTAACGGTACCAGTCGGCAAGCTGCTGCCCCATGCGGAACCCTGTATTCCACCGGTATTGGATATTGACGAACAGGAAATTGATCAGGCCGCAGTACAATTGCTTGACGACTTTCCCGCGATCAGGGACAAGCAGCTGGTACTGGTCTACCCCAGTGGCGGTATTCTGCCGATACGTGCCTGGCCGGTAGAGTACTACAAGCAATTTTGCAGAAATATGCTCGATGATGGTTATGCTGTGGGTGTGATCGGCCTCAAAGGCGATCACGCCACAGCACAGGTGATCGTAGATCATTGCCGGGACGACCACTGTATCAATCTGGCCGGCTACACCAAAACGGTGCGGCAGTTACTGGCATTGTTTCATCACGCATCGCTGCTGGTTACCAACGATGGCGGGCCGGGACAGTTCGCCGCGTTGACGCCGCTGCCCACGATCACCTTCTTCGGCCCGGAAACACCGTTGCTTTACCAACCGCTGGGCAGCAATGGCTATAGTTTCTTTTTATCATTACCCTGCTCGCCGTGTCTGACCGCTTATAACCACCGCAATTCGCCCTGCGACGGCGATAACCAGTGTCTCAAACAGATCACACCCGACCAAGTGTTGACCAAGGCACGAGAGATGCTGGTCAAGGATGCAGGAAAACCGAAAAGGGAAAACGCATGAAGCTGGTAGATAGATTTACCGGATCGCCACTGGTGGCCTGGTTCTTCAAACCGCGTTTCATCAAATTCGGCACCGTTGGAGCTTCCGGCGTGCTGGTCAATCTTGGCGTGTTGTATCTTGGACAGGAATACTTGTTCACTGCGATCCAGTCGCACGACATGCGGCTCAACGTATCGCTGGGCCTGGCGATCTTTTGCGCTACCGCAAGCAACTTTCACTGGAACCGCTACTGGACCTGGAGCGACCGCTCCCATCATCCGGACAAACATTTGATCCTGCACTTTAGCCAATATGCATTGGCATGCTGGGTGGGCATTGTGGTGCAGGTGATCCTGACCAAGCTATTTGTGATCTATTTGTATTACCTGATCGCCAATGCACTGGCGATCTTGCTGGCCAGTGTATTCAACTTCCTGGTGAACAATTTCTGGACATTTCGCAGTCACAAACCGGTTGAAGAGATTGCGCTGCCGATCATTCCGGAGCCGGAGTCTGATGATGAAAGATGATTTCAGAAAAGTTCTGTCAGGGCATGAATCGCAGTGAACTGATAGCCATGCTCGGATGGTGCGGGCTGGCCTGCCTGTTGGCTGTGGTCACTTATTTCTATGGCCTGGACAGCCAGAACATTCCGAAGAACGGCGATGAATATCCTTACGAACATATCGTTCGCCTGACCGCCGCCAGCGGCAAAATGCTGCCGTTGCAATCGCAGATGGAGAACATGCGCAACACCAAACCCCCTTTGTTGTTCTGGCAGGGCATAGCATCGACCGGTTGGGGATCGGACTGGACATTGTGGAAATTGCGCTACCCCAGCGTGATCTATACCCTGCTGACTGCGTCCATGCTGTTCCTGCTGGGCCGCAAACTTTCGGGCAAATTTGCGACCGGAATATTTGCGGCGCTGACTTACCTGGCCTTTTTCTCCACCTATCGATTTGGCCGTCCTTTCCTGACCAACCCACCCGAGGTGTTCTGGATCTTTCTGCCATTCTTCGTGCTGATGTACTGGCGCCGGACATTCGAATCGCGCTTCATGATTCCGTTGCTGCTCGGTATCGGCATCGGCATCGGATTCCTGTACAAATCGTTTGCGCTGGCACTGCCGGTTACGCTGGGTCTGGCAGGGTGGTATCTGCATCAGCGCAATTTTCGTGTTAAAGCGTTCCTCAAGCAGGACACATTTAAAGTCGCGACAACTATAACTGTCGCGCTTTTGTTGTTTTCAATGTGGTTCGTGCTCGACCCGGATCCGCTAGGCGTATGGAAGGAGTTCGTGGTGGGTGAGAATATCGGCAAGTTCGATCCTCACGGGCCGGGGTATGTGGAGAAATTGTTCTGGGGTGGATCGAGTATCTGGAGTTATACCTTTGCATTCATGACCAATCCGGGTTTGTTGATCTTCCCTGTGATAGCGACATTTTACGTTGCTTACAAAAACCGCATTCAACTCAGCGGGGAAGAACAAATGCTGTGGATACTGGTTGCGGTGTTCTTTTTCAGCTTCATCTTGCCCAGCCAACGCTCGGGAAGATATTTGCTGGATGCCATGCCGGCGGTGGCTTTGCTTTGTGCGCTGAACTGGCAGCGGGTCAGCCGCGAGGTATTTGTCGCAACCCTTGTACTATGCGGCGCCGTGCTTGCCGGATTGTTTTATCTGGCGGTACGGCTGCAGGCCGATATACGCGATATTCAGATGTTTCCGCCGCACTTCTGGCTATTGCTGTCTGGCACTGGAATCGTGGCGTTGCTGGCTATCGCTGTGCCCAGATACACCCGTCCGGGTGTCAACGTAGTCGCGTTGTTGGTGCTGCTTTGCTTTGCCGCGTTCCTGAATCCGCTGGACGGTGAATTGGGAAATTATGATTCGGATGCGATACGTCATGTGCATGGCAAGGATGTTTGGGTGCCCTGCAATTTCAGAGCCATGGATGAAGGTCACCGCTTCATACTGACGGGTGCCGAGATACACGGATACAACGAGGATCAAAACCTGACAATCCGTGAACTGGCTATGCGCTATACGGTGTTTGCTGCACGGGTGCCTTTGAATTTCAATTTACAAGACAGCGGTTGTCCAACTTGCAAAGTCATCGGTCAGCGCCTGGATATCCGCGGCCGCCACAGCTCGGCCGAGCTGAAGGAAATGCTCTTCGAGGGGAAAGTATTACAGCATTTGTTCATCACGGAACTGCTGATGACCTCACTCGATGGCGTGAAAATACCGGTGATGGCTACACCCGCCCAAATATGCCGCTAATAAATGTATCCACCGTACGCAAGGTCATGACACCGCATAACCTTGTTCTTTGCGCAATATTGGTCGCGATGTCTGCTGCCGCCATCAAGATATCTGATCGGCCGTCATCTGCAACTTTTCGGTTGCCCGACATCGCAACGCAAAAAAGTGGGGGTTGGTCTGGCAAGCAGACTCATTTTGCATCCAGTACGCGACATATCCATACGCATGCGCCATCACTGGTTGAGTTGAGTGACGGGCGCATCCGGGCATTCTGGTTTGCAGGCAGCCGCGAAGGGGCACAGGATGTCGAGATTCGCAGTGCAGTATACGATCCTGCGAGTGAGCGCTGGGGTGCGGAACAGTCCATCATCAATCGAGTAGACACACAACGCTCACTGTTGCGCTATGTAAAGAAGCTCGGCAACCCTGTTCCGCATCTCACGGCTGATGGAACGCTATGGCTGTTCTACGTAACCGTTTCTGTGGGCGGCTGGGCGGGTAGTTCGATAACGGCAATCACTTCATCAGATGACGGCGCAAGCTGGAGTTCCGCGCGCAGGCTTGTCACTTCGCCATTTTTAAATATCAGCACACTGGTAAAGGGTACGCCGTTCAATTACAGCGACGGAAGCTTCGGGTTGCCGGTGTATCATGAGTTCATTGGAAAATTCGGCGAACTCCTGCGCATAGGCAGGACAGGTACGATCATCGACAAGAAAAGGCTCAGCACAGGCAATACCAGCCTGCAACCCGTAGTTCTGATCAAGAGTACCCGGCAGGCTATGGCATTGATGCGATATTCAGGCAAAAGCCCCAAGCGGGTGATCGCAACTGTGACGGATGATGCCGGACAACATTGGGGTGAGCCGGTCAAGACCGGTTTGCCCAATCCCGATGCGGCGATCACGGGAGTCGTGATTCCGGATGGACGCATCCTGCTAGCGCTGAACGATACCGAACAAGGTCGCGATACCTTGTCCCTGGTTGTTTCATCTGATGGCGGCATAACCTGGAAAACCGTATACAGCTTGGAAGATCAGCGCGGGCAGTCCACTGAACCCTCGCGCTACGAGCAGATCGCTGCCGATTTGGCCGGAGCAACCGATGACGGAATTGCCGATCCGGCTGACTATGCAAGATCCGCCCGAGAACATAAATGTGATGCGCAAGTCTGCGGATCCGAATTCTCCTATCCCTACCTGATACAGGCGCATAACGGCGATTTTCACCTGGTATACACCTGGAACAGAAGTTTCATCAAACATGTCACGTTCACCAGAAACTGGCTGGACCAGCAACTTGAAAGATCGAGCGATGCCAAGCCTTACTGACCTGACCGGGCTGGCAGGCATTGCCAGCGCAGGTGCGGCAGCGGTGCTGTTGTTGCCGGAAATCGCGCGACTTTCCAGGCTAAAGCTTGCCATGCTGCAAGGAACCGTGTTTGCGCTTATGTTGACTCCTTTTGGCGAACTTCCACTCGCCTCCTATCTGCGCGGAGTGACCGGAGACTTGAGCATCACGACGCTGGTGTTGATCTGGTGCGCGCTGACAAGACCCAGCATCGCTTGCGGCGGCAATGACGCCAACAACCGCCGTGCGCTGCTGACACTGGTCGCACTGGTTGCGCTGGCGTTATATCCGCTGTCCCTGGGGTTGATTGCAGTTGATCCGTATCGCATTGGTTACGGTGATCCGCAATTCGTCGCTGTGCTGCTGCTGGCTGCGCTCGCAGCATGGATCTGGAAGCACGATCTGATCGCATCATGCATCTCATTAGCGACCCTGGCCTGGGCAACAGGCTGGTATGAATCCGGCAATCTCTGGGATTATTTGCTCGACCCGTTATTGTCGATCTACGCGCTGGCTGCGATCATGATACAAGCTGTTAAAGTTCTAATGCAAAAAGGCCGACTGCTCGGCTCACAACCACCAATAAGAGGATAAATATTTCGGTGTTCAAAGCATTCCGCATTTTTATCCTGTTGATGATCTTCACCGGTGTCGCATTGGGTGCATGGCGCGCCAAGACCCAGTCAGTGGAATGGAAGTACACGCTGCCGGTAAACATCTACCTCATCAACGGGGACGGCAGTCAGGTTGCTGAGGAATATCTGCGCAACCTGACTGCGGAGGATTTCAAGCCCATAGAGACTTTTATGCGTGACGAGGCGGCACGTTATGGCCGATCAGAAAATGCATCCATAGAGATAAGGCTGGGTGGAACAATCGCTGACCAACCGCCTGTGCCTCCGCGCGACGGCAGTGCGCTGGAGGTGATCGTCTGGAGTTTGCAGATGCGCTGGTGGGCCTACCGCAACGCTGATTCGAAAGGTCCCGGTCAGCAGGTGAAGATGTTCCTGCTGTATTTCGATCCGGCACTGAGCAAGCGGCTGGCACATTCCACCGGTTTGCAGAAAGGCCTGATCGGGCGTGTCAACAGTTTCGCATCGCGCGACATGGCGAAGCAGAACAATGTGGTGATCGCCCACGAATTCCTGCATACGCTGGGTGCCACCGACAAGTACGACCCTGCCACCAATCAGCCGCTTTTTCCAGATGGATATGCCAATCCCGAACTTGATCCGCTGCTACCGCAACAGTACGCAGAAATCATGGCGGGACGCACGCCAGTAGCGAAGAACCAGGCAGTGACACCTGAAAGCCTGGATGACGCATTGATAGGCAACAGGACTGCACAGGAGATCAATTGGCTGTAATCCCGTTTCGCATTGAAGCGATCACTGTGCCGCTGCAAATTGAATGCCGTATCAACCTCTCCAGAACAGCACCAGTCCCCATACCATCAGCGCGTTCACGATACTCAAAAAAACCGCAGCACTGGCGATGTCCTTCGCTCGCTTGGCAAGCGGATGCAATTCCATCGAGGTGTGGTCTACAGCGGTTTCAAGTGCGGAGTTGAGCAATTCGACGATCAACACCAGCAATATACTGGATATCATCAGCGCTTTACCGGGAAGGCTGGCCGGCAGCAACAACGCAACCGGTATCGCGATCAGCGCAATCACTGCTTCCTGGCGGAATGCATCTTCATGCTGCCAGGCAGCGCGCAAACCCTCCCATGCTATGCCTGTTGCCCGCCATGCGTGCGTTAAGCCGGGGCGGTGCTTGTTGGGGTTGTTCAAACTAACCTGCAGCTTCAGGAATCGGCATAAGATTCGACAGGCGGACAGGCACAGATCAGGTGCTTGTCACCGTACACGTTGTCCACCCGCGCGACGCTCGGCCAGAATTTGTTATCGCGTACCCATGGCAACGGGAATGCAGCCTGTTCCCGCGAGTAACTGCGCTGCCAGTCGCTTGCCACCACTGCCTTGGCGGTATGCGGCGCATGTTTGATGATGTTGTCCTTCTTGTCGGCCTTGCCCGAGATGATCTCGTCGATCTCGCTTCGTATCGAGATCATGGCGGCACAAAAGCGGTCCAGTTCAGCCTTGGATTCGCTCTCGGTTGGTTCGACCATCAAGGTATCCACCACCGGGAACGAAGTGGTGGGTGCGTGGTAACCGTAATCCATCAGGCGCTTGGCGATATCGGCAACTTCGATGCCGGCTTCGCGTTTGAAGTCCGCACAGGCCAGGATCATTTCGTGTGCGCAGCGATTATTTGCACCGCTGTATAAGGTCGGAAAATGATTCTTTAAGGATTCCTTGATGTAGTTGGCATTCAATATCGCGATGCGCGTGGCTTCGGTCAGTCCCGCGCCCCCCATCATCCTGATATAGCCGTAGGAGATCAGCAGGATCAGCGCACTGCCGTAGGGTGCGGCAGACACGGCGTGGATACCCTGCGCTCCGCCGGTCTTGACCACGGGATGCTTGGGCAGAAAGGGCGTGAGGTGCGCAGCTACACCGATGGGCCCCATGCCCGGGCCGCCACCGCCATGCGGGATCGCAAAGGTCTTGTGCAGGTTCAGGTGGCAGACATCAGCGCCGATATTGCCTGGGCTGGTCAGGCCGACCTGCGCATTCATGTTCGCACCGTCCATGTACACCTGACCGCCGTTCTCGTGAACGATACGCGTGATGTCCTTGATGCCCTCTTCATAGACCCCATGCGTGCTTGGATAGGTCACCATCAGGCAACACAGATCGTCGCGGTGCTGTTCCGCCTTTTCGCGCAGATCGCTGATGTCGATGTTGCCCAGCTTGTCGCACTTCACTACAACGATCTTCATTCCGCACATCGCCGCACTCGCGGGGTTGGTGCCGTGTGCCGAGGCGGGTATCAAAGCCACGTTGCGCTGCTCTTCACCGCGCGAACGGTGATATGCCTGTATCACCAGCAGTCCGGCATATTCGCCTTGCGCCCCGCTGTTGGGCTGGAAGCTCATCTTTGCGAAACCGGTGATTTCCGAAAGTGCCGAATCAAGATTTGAAATGATTTCCTGATAGCCTTCGGCTTGTTCCAACGGGACAAACGGATGCAGATTGGCGAATTCCGGCCATGTCAGTGGAAGCAGTTCAGCGGCCGCATTCAGCTTCATCGTGCATGAACCCAGCGAGATCATGGAATGTGTCAGCGACAGGTCTTTGTTCTCCAGCCGCTTGATGTAGCGCATCATCTCCGATTCGGAATGATAGGAGTTGAACACCTCATGGTTGAGGATGGAAGATTGCCTGGTTTTCAGGCGCATGGTCTGGGAAGATACCTGCGCCTGCGTGACGACCGGTGCGGGTTTTTCAGCGGCTTGGGCAAACACGCGCAGTATCGTATTCAGTGCGTCGATATCCGTGGTCTGGTCCAAGGCTATGCTCAGTCCGTCATCGGTATAGCGGAAATTTGTTTGGGAGGCCTCCGCCATGGCGTGGATCTTTACGTTGTCAGTATGGGTAAGCTTGACCGTGTCGAAGAATGATTCTTCGGTGACTGTATATCCAAGATTTTTCAGTTCGCTCGCCAAAGCGACCGCGGACAGATGCACCTGTTGCGCAATGCCGCGCAGGCCGTCCGCGCCGTGATACACCGCATACATGCTGGCCATGATCGCCAGCAGGGCTTGTGCGGTGCAAATGTTGGAGGTGGCTTTCTCGCGGCGGATGTGTTGCTCACGAGTTTGCAGCGCCATGCGCAAAGCCGGGCCACCATCAGCATCGATAGACATGCCGATGATGCGACCCGGCATTGAGCGTTTGTGGGCATCGCGGCAAGCGAAGTAAGCGGCATGCGGCCCGCCGTATCCCATCGGTACGCCGAATCGTTGAGTGGAACCGACCACTACATCCGCTCCCCATTCGCCGGGCGGTGTGAGCAGCACCAGGCTGAGGATGTCAGCCGCAACCGCGATCGACATGTTGTGCGCTTTTGCTCTGGAGACGAAATCTGCATAGTCATGCACTGCACCGTCGGCAGTCGGATACTGCAACAGTGCGCCATAGAGCGAGTCGATCAATGTGACATTCCTGAAATCACCGATGACAAGTTTTATGCCGAGCGGTGTGGCACGGGTCTTCAGCAATTCGATGGTTTGCGGGAAGCATTCGTGCGAGACAAAAAAGCTGTCCCTGCCCTGCTCCATTGCCTCGCGTGAGCGCAGGCCGTGCAACATGGTCATTGCCTCTGCCGCAGCCGTGGCTTCGTCCAGCAGGGATGCGTTGGCGATCTCCATGCCGGTGAGGTCCATCACCATGGTTTGGAAATTAAGGAGCGCTTCGAGGCGGCCCTGAGCGATCTCGGCCTGATAGGGTGTGTAGGCGGTGTACCAGCCCGGATTTTCCAGAATGTTGCGCTGGATAACCGGCGGCAGGATGGTGTCGTAATAGCCCAGGCCGATATAACTCTTGTACAACCTGTTCTTGGCAGCGATGCCGAGCAGATGCTGGTGGTATGCATATTCGGACATGCCGTCTGGTAGGTTCATTGGCTGCTTGAGGCGAATGGCAACCGGTATGGTCTGGTCTATCAGTACGTCCAGGGAAGGAGCATTGATCTTGAGCAACATCTCCCGAACTTCATGCTCGGTCGGGCCATTGTGGCGGTTAACAAACTGGTCGGTCTTCATGGTCTGGGATAAGAGGCAGGGAATCGGAAGTGAATGATTGGAATGCTGAGTCGGGTCTCTGTGCGTTTATTGGTCCTATGACCCCTTCAATCGCTTGACACGCCTAGTGCGTTTCACTATCTACCAACGCTTGATAGGCTTTGGCATCCAACAGAGCGGCAACATCCGCCGGATTATCCGGTTTCATTTTGAACATCCATGCAGCATAGGGGTCTGAATTGATGGATTCCGGCGAACTGTCCAATACGCTGTTCACCGCAGTGACCGCACCGTTCACCGGCGCGTAGATGTCAGCGGCAGCCTTCACCGATTCAACGACCGCGCATTCTTCCTTGGCGTTGAGTTTTCGTCCTACCGCGGGCGTTTCGACGAATACCATGTCGCCGAGCAATTCCTGTGCGTGTTGCGTGATGCCGACGCTGATGGTGCCATCGGATTCCGACTTGACCCATTCGTGTGATGCAGTGTATTTGAGATTATCCGGATTGCTCATGGTTATGCCCTCGAAAAAATTAAATTAAGCTCTTGCCGTTGCGGGCGAAAGGATACTTCACTACTTTTGCCGCGAGCATTTTATCGCGTATTGCGACTTGCACGGTGTCGCCGATTTGCACCTCTTTTGGAACGCGAGCCAGGGCGATCGATTTTTCCAGTGTAGGAGAAAAGCTGCCACTGGTGATTTCACCGATTCCTTGAGCGGTATGTACTTGCTGATGACCACGCAATACGCCCCGGTCCAACAACACCAGCCCAACCAGTTTGCGCGCGGGAGACTTGGCCAGCAGCGCGGCCTTGCCGATGAAATCGCGCTCGCTCTTCAAGTCTACCGTCCAGGCCAATCCGGATTCCAGAGGATTGACAGTTTCGTCCATGTCCTGCCCATAGAGGTTCATACCTGCTTCGAGGCGCAGCGTATCACGCGCGCCTAGACCGATTGGTTTCACACCTTTTTCTACCAGCGTTGCCCAGAAGAAAGGCGCGGCCTTGGCAGGAATCATGACTTCGAAACCGTCTTCGCCGGTGTATCCGGTGCGCGCGATGAACATTGCGCCCATTTCCACTGCTTTGAATGGAACAAGACTTTCGGTCAACTCCTTGCTTCCGGGCAGCGCATCCCACACCTTAACCCGTGCATTCGGACCCTGTACCGCGATCATTGCCAATTCGGGATGGTCGACAATCGACAATTGCGGTGCATGCTTTGCGGCCTGCAGTTTCATCCAGGCGATATCCTTGTCCGCAGTCCCTGCGTTCACGACAATGCGGAACCATTCCTCGCTGACGAAGTAAACGATCAGGTCGTCGATCACCCCCCCGTTGTCGAGCAAAATGCAGGAATACAGCGCCTTGCCGGGCTGTGTAAGTTTTTCCACATTGTTTGCCAGCAAATAGCGTAAAAACGACCGAACCCCTTCGCCCTTGATGTCCACAACGCGCATGTGCGAAACATCGAACATGCCACAATCGTTGCGCACCTGATGGTGTTCCTCGATCTGGGAACCGTAATTTACCGGCATGTCCCATCCGCCGAAATCGACCATTTTGGCGCCCATCGCGCGGTGTGCTGCATTCAGCGGAGTTTGTTTGAGTGTCATATCTTTCCCGGTTATCAATAAGGGGGAATTTCAGGTAACCGTAATGGGCGGCATGAGATGCGGGGAGCCGCGCAACGAGACACGAGACATATCTGATGGGATAGGCAAGTGGCGAGTGAGCACGCGACAAAGCAGATCAACCGCGCAGTAGGTTAGCGGGAATTCCCCAGTGCTGCGCCCCATCTGTCCTTGGTACCTGAGAGATTACAACTCGCGTTGCGTGCCCCTTCGGTGGCCGGCGATACCGGCACTCTCCAGATTCGCCTGTGTCAATGGTTCCTTTAGCCTGAGCGATTGCGGGTGTTACGCCTTCGGCGGTGTCCCGGCCTGCGAGTCTGGCTGGTTGACACGCTCTCCCATTGATTTGAACGGCAGAGCGGAATATACCGGAATGTGCATTGTAAAACAAACGATGCCGGGGTTCGGCAAGCGATTTTTCTGCTATCTCCCGCGTAGAGAATGTCGATTTAACCGGTGGTAGATTTGATCAGGGGCTCCTTAAGATAGCATCACCCGATTGCGTCCGGCGTGCTTGGCTTTATAAAGGGCCTTGTCGGCAGCATCGCACAGTCCGTTTGCATCCGGAAATTTGGTTACTTCCGCGATCCCGCAACTGAACGACGCCGAAAACTCCTTTTCATCCGCCACAAGCCGCAGTTGTGAAAAATCATTGCGTATGGTATCGAGCACTTTCAGCGCTGCGGCTCCTTCAGTATCGACCAGAATTACAGCAAACTCCTCGCCTCCGTATCTCCCCACCAGATCATTGGCACTGAGCCGTTGCTTGAGCAGGCGGGCAAGACTTTTGATCACGCGGTCACCCGCCGGATGACCGTAGTTGTCGTTGACCCGTTTGAAATTGTCTATGTCGATCATCGCAAAGGACAAAGGCTTATTCTGTCGTTTTGCCCGTGCGACTTCACCATCCAGTTGATCCTTGATCGCTGTGTGGTTGAGCAGACCGGTCAGGCTGTCTCGTATCATGAAATTGCGCAGCATCAGGGAACGGCGGATACGGCTGTTCACGGATGAAATGAGATGCTCCGGCTGGATGGGTTTGGTGAGAAAATCATCACCTCCCAGATTCATCGCGAAGAGTTGGGTGTCCAGATCCTTCTCCGTAGAAAGAAAAACGATCGGGATGCTCACGAAGGCGTCGATCTGTCGAATGACCTTGGCCAATTCCATTCCGTTACACTCGGGCATGTAGATATCTATCAGGATCAGATCAGGGTTGAACTCGGGCAATTCTTCAGCCGCTTTCAAAGGGTTGTGGACTATTTTGACTTTCATCCCGACCTGTTCCAGAACCGTTGCGTGATAATTTGCAACAGCCACGGAATCATCGACGATCATTACACGGTATGGTTCATGCGTTCGAGCCGAACTCATGTTGTCAAGCTTGTCGATCAGGCTCGCGACATCCACCGGTTTGCTCAGATAGGCAATACTGCCGGCACGGACCGCTTCCAGCCTGGACACGATGGTGTCATCCGAAGAAAAGAAAACGACCGGTAATGGTGATTCACGACCGTTTTGTAACTCTTTCATGATACCCACCCCAGCCAGCTTATCTTCAGGGAATGTAAGATCCATCAACACCAGCACGTCCAGAACCGACCGGATGGCATGCCTGAAATCAGCAAGCGTGTAAAACACATTTACATCATAGCCAAAGTAACTGAGCTGAACTTTCAGTTCCCCGGCAAAAATGTGATCGTCAGTTACTACAAAGATTCTGCGTGACGCGGCGGGGTCATCGGTCGCAGGAACAACCAGGGTTTGTTGCATTGTCTGGGGCGATTCTTGATCACGCATGGCGACGTTCCAGAATTTCCATCATTTAGATTGCTCTGGTCTACGGCTCGACTAAGTCAGCCTATATCGTTGCATTCATGGAAGTGAACACAAAATGATTTGCTGCTCATCCTGATATTGCCAAATAATAGCATTATCATGCGCTGTCCAATATTAATATCAATCGTTATAGCGTTTGATTTTAACCGGCAATTCGTCAGTTGGTCTGGCTGGTCGAATAATACAAAACCAGCCGATAACCGACCGGCTTGAGTTCGGTAGTGTCGAGACGAAGTTTGATGCCAAGTTCCTGGTTTGCAGGAAAACCATCCGCTGCGTTATCCGGTTCCGGCAGATATTCTTCCGGTCTGAAAATCCGTCGTGCCAGGGCATTGTCCTGCAAGTCGGTAAGGGTCAGTTCAAGATCGGGGAAAGTTTGCGCATATGCGGCACGATTGCGCAACAGGGCAACCAGGATTATCTGGCTATTGTGCGCAGGGTCATCTTTGAGTTCCGACGATTCGATGCTCATCATGCCGGCATTACGAGGTAATGGCACGGTACATCTCAAAATCTGGCAATAACGCACCAGCCATGGTTTCAGGTCCGGCATGCGCGCGGCGAGATCGACCCGAAAAAGATATGTTCCCTGCGCGAGCAACAGCAGCAGCAGAAAAAATACTGCAACCGCCCAAGGCCGTGAGCTTGGTTTGGACAGGAACTCCACTTCGTATGATCCTGTCATGGAATCAGTCAGGCCGGCATGAGAAACTGATTGCTGATCCGTTGTGCCGGCGGGATTCGCCAAATCTGAAGTGGTTATCTCCAGCGGAAAAGGTTCGGACTGTGTATCTGTCTCGTCCAAAATCGGCAATTCAAGCTGCGGGTCGATTTCCTCGGGGGCGAAATAGGGACGCGTATCGAATGCTTTTTGACAATTCCCGCAACGCACCATGCCGTGATGCGCCTCCAACTGCTCCTTGGCGATCTTGAAGCGGGTACCGCAGTGCGGGCACAGAGTCGTTCCGGACATCTTAACGCCTGTGCCCGGACAGACACGACCAGCCTTCCTCGAAAACCGGGGGATTCAGGTCGAACCATTGGTCGTAAATATTCATCACATCTTGTGCCTGCTTCTCAAGTATTCCCGACAACACGATACGTCCGCCTTGCCGGGTTGCATTTGCCAGTATCGGAGCCAGCATGCGCAGCGGGTTGGTCAGGATGTTCGCCAACACCAAATCATAGATTCCTGATGGCGCATCGTCGGGCAGATAGAACCCTATATTGTCGACCTTGTTGGCTTTGGCATTATCGCGGCTCGCCCGTATTGCCTGCGAGTCTACATCAACACCGGTAGCACTTGCAGCCCCCATCTTGACTGCGGCGATGGCCAGGATGCCCGAGCCGCAGCCATAATCCAGCACGGTTTCGCCGGATTGCAGATGTTCATCCAGCCAGCGCAAACAGAGTCGTGTGGTGGGATGGGTGCCGGTTCCGAAAGCCATACCAGGATCTAGCTGGATATTGATGGCATCCGGGTCATTCGGTGTATGCCAGGTGGGTACAATCCACAGCCGAGGGGAGATCGGTATCGGCTCGAACTGGGATTGGGTGAGACTTACCCAGTCTTTCTCGGCCAGTACTTCAATGTGATGTTCAGGAAGCTGCGTCAGGCCAATGTTGTCAGCCGCGCGGCGCAATATCTTTTTGATATCACGATCTGCTTCGAACAAAGCACTGATACGGCTATGTTGCCATAATCCCGGAGGAGGTTCGCCCGGTTCGCCAAATATCGCCTGCTCATCGGGCGTGTCGGCATCTGCATCCAACAATTCTACCGAAATTGCGCCGATATCGAGCAGAGCCTCGCTCAAAGCTTCAGCGTGTTCTGCATCTGTGTCCACGATTAACGACAGCCAGGGCACTTTAATAATCCGTCACAACATCGCAAACGCAGCAGTTGTGTCACTTGCCCTTGGTGCGTTCGGCGAGCCGCTCTTCCAGATAATGAATACTGGTTCCGCCGCGGATGAATGCGGCGTCCTGTAACAGTTCCCGATGCAGTGCGATATTGGTTTCGATACCGTCTACTGCCATTTCAGACAATGCTGTGCGCATCCGGGCCATGGCTTGTTCGCGGGTGTCACCGTAGGAAATGATCTTGCCGATCATCGAATCGTAATGTGACGGCACCAGATAATTCGCATAGACGTGGGAATCCACCCGTATACCGGGGCCGCCGGGCGGATGCCATGTGGTGATCCGCCCAGGTGACGGGGTGAACTTGTAGGGATGCTCTGCATTGATGCGGCACTCGATTGCATGGCCATGGAACTTGATGTCGCGTTGCTTGAATGGAAGTTTTTCACCGGCGGCAATGAGTATCTGCTGCCGTACGATATCGATACCGGTGATCATTTCCGTGACCGGGTGTTCCACCTGGACACGCGTGTTCATTTCGATGAAGAAGAATTCGCCCTTTTCGTACAGGAACTCGAAAGTTCCTGCGCCGCGATACCCGATCTTGCGACAGGCAGCAGCACAGCGTTCGCCGACTTTGTCGCGCATTTTTGCGTCGAGCAGTGGAGCAGGTGCCTCTTCGAGTATCTTTTGGTGGCGGCGCTGCATCGAACAATCGCGTTCACCCAGGAACACCGCGTTGCCATGCTGATCGGCCAATACCTGGATCTCGACGTGGCGGGGATTTTCCAGGAATTTCTCCATGTACACCATGGGATTGTTGAAGGCGGCCTGAGCTTCCGTTTTGGTCATCGTAACAGCGTTCAGTAGCGCCGCTTCGGTATGTACGACACGCATGCCGCGCCCGCCCCCCCCGCCTGAAGCCTTGATGATGACGGGATAGCCGATACTGCGCGCGATCTTGATTATTTCGGCCGGGGTATCGGGAAGCGCCCCGTCCACTCCAGGTACACAGGGCACGCCGGCTTTCTTCATTGCATTCTTTGCGCTGACCTTGTCGCCCATCAACCGGATGGTTTCAGCGCGCGGTCCGATGAACACAAAGCCGCATTTCTCGACACGCTCGGAAAAATCTGCATTTTCGGAAAGAAAACCATAGCCGGGATGTATCGCTTGGGCGTCTGTTACTTCAGCCGCGCTGATGATGGCCGGAATGCTCAAATAACTTTGTGTGGAAGAAGCCGGTCCGATACATACCGATTCATCGGCCAGCTTGACATACTTGGCGTCGGCATCGGCCTCGGAATGCACCACGACTGTTTTGATGCCCATCTCGCGACAGGCGCGCTGGATTCGGAGGGCGATCTCACCACGATTGGCGATCAGGATTTTTTCAAACATAGCGTTGGCTCCGGGCTTGGACTTGGCGAGCAGATTCGCACCTTTGATTCTTAAGGTCATGTTAGCTGCACGGCGCTGTAATTGTGCATAGTGTTATGGGGGTTAGCCGATGACAAATAAAGGCTGACCAAACTCGACAGGTTGACCGTTTTGGCTTCTGCAGCAGTTGAACTGCTTAACGTTCGCTACGCTTACGTTAGCATGCGCCGAAACGGGAAAAGTTCTGCTATTTGGTATATTCACTGCGTCACCCTATTACGAACAATGGTTGTCCAAACTCGACAGGTTGACCGTTTTCCACCAGGATGGCTTTTATTACTCCGCTCTGGTCTGATTCGATCTCGTTAAGCAACTTCATTGCCTCGATGATGCATAAAGTATCGCCACTGTTCACGGATTGGCCCACATCCACGAATGGGTTCGAGCCGGGTGAAGCCGATCGGTAGAACGTTCCAACCATCGGTGATTTCACTACATGGCCTTCAGCTGCCGCAGGTTTCGCTGGCTCCGACACTCCGGCAACGGATTGGGGTGCGGCGGCAACCATGACGGGTTGTTGCGGTGCGGGTGCATATGCCTGCTGTGCAGACGCGGCAGTGCGGGTGATGCGGACCCGCTCCTCGCCTTCACTGATTTCCAGTTCGGCAATGCCGGAGCTTTCCACCAGTTCGATCAGCGTCTTGAGTTTGCGTAAGTCCATGTTGACCTCCTAAGCTTGGTTGTTATGGTTCAAAGCATATTGAACGGCAAATTCATAACCTGTCGCTCCCAATCCGCTGATCACGCCAATGGCAAGATCGGAGAAGTACGATTCCTTGCGGAAAGCCTCGCGCGCGAATACATTTGAAAGATGTACTTCGATAAACGGAATGGCAACCGCAGCAAGCGCATCACGCAATGACACACTGGTATGGGTGAATGCAGCGGGATTGATGATGATGAACTCTGTGCCATCGGCGCTAGCCTGCTGAACGCGTTCGACCAACTGTGCTTCAGCATTGCTCTGGAAGCAAGACAAGCTTGCATGATGCAATTCGGCTAATTTCGCCAAACGTGCATTAATTTCATCTAAAGTAATGCGACCATATACCTCTGGCTCACGACTGCCGAGCAGGTTCAAGTTAGGTCCGTGCAATACCAGGATAGTTTTCATCCTGTGTAGTTTGCCGTAAATTAGGTTGAGTTGTCTAGGATATTAACGAAGATGAATAAAATATGTTAAAAACCAACTGCCTTTAGCGTCTCCAGGAATTGGTCTGAATCTTGATAACCAACTACCCTGAAATCACCTTGTTCCAAGCCATTCGCATCAAAGAATAGAATCCCCGGGGGGCCAAACAGGCCAAATCGGCTAAGCAGTGCTTTGTCCTCGTCGCTGTTGGCGGTGACATCTGCCTGCAGTAAAAGCGCTGTTTTGAGCCTGGACTGTACATTGGCGTCGGAAAACGTATAACGTTCCATCTCTTTGCAGGAGATGCACCAGTCGGCATAGAAATCCAGCATCACGGTTTTGCCGCGTGCTTCCAGGATACGTTTGTCGAGATCAGAATTATCCGCGATACGTGTAAATTTCAGCGTGGCTGGCAATTGCTCTCCGGTGCGGCCGATCGTGCCTAGCGGCCGCAGGATATCCTGCGCACCGGATAACGCGCCAATCAAATATGCCACGCCCAACAACAGGGAGAACAGCCCGATACCCTTGAACAGTTTATGCCAGCCGCTGGCATTGTGTGGCAGGCTATCCAGGGCGTGCAGGTAAATCCCGGAAAAGATCAGCAGCGCCGCCCACAACAGCATTTGAACGCCGATCGGCAGCAGGGGCTGGATGATCCAGATCGCCAAGGCCAGAAGCATTACGCCGAAGAAACGCTTTACCGCCTCCATCCAAGCGCCCGCTTTGGGAAGCAATACACCCGCCGATGTGCCGATCAGCAGAAGTGGCGCACCCATACCCAAAGCAAGCGCGAACAATGCGACACCGCCCAACAGTGCGTCATGGGTCTGTCCAATGTAGAGTAGCGCTCCCGCCAACGGTGCGGCGACGCATGGCCCCATGATTATCGCGGACAATGCACCCATCACGAATACGCCGGTCAGATGGCCGCCATGCAACTTGTTGCTGGTGTCGCTGAGTTTGCTTTGCAGCGCGGTTGGCAGTTGCAGCTCATAGAAGCCGAACATCGAGAGCGACAGGAGTACGAATACGGCGGAGAAACTTCCCAGCACCCAGGGAGTTTGCAGTGCATTGGAAATCAGGTTGCCGGAGTAACCTGCAGCCACACCTGCTGCGGCATAGGTTATTGCCATGCCTAGCACATATGCCAGCGACAGCATGAAGGCATGCATCCTGGTTATCTTGTGGCCGCGTCCCACGATAATGCCGGACAGGATAGGGATCATCGGGAATACGCAGGGAGTGAATGACAGCAAAAGACCCGCGCCGAAGAAGAATGAAACGATCAGCCAGAAACTGCCGCTCCTGAAGAGTTGTGCAATTTGCGAACCTTCGGATTGAATTGCTTTGGTTGTTTCCGGCTGGGACGAAGACATGACCGGCGGCGGGAGTGCACCGGTATTTGAATCCGGCAAGTTGATAAGCATTGACGGCGTGATGGGCGGGTAGCACAGACCCTGTTCGCTGCATCCTTGATAACTGGCATTCAAAGTGTAGCTTCCGGCCCCAGCATCGGCGTCGCGTACCAATTTAATTACGGTTTGGAACGATTGGTGGAAGACTTCGGTGGGACCGAAGTTGGGGTCCTGCTTCATCTCTCCCTTGGGCAATGTCAGGCCTGCGACTTTTACGGTTTTGTCCTGCACTTCGAAGCTGATCTTGTCGCGATATAAATAGTATCCCGGAGTGATCCTGAAATTGGCTTGTAAGGTGTTCGCATCACGAACGATCACATTCAGGGAAAAAGCCTGATCCGGAGGCAGAAAAGTGGGTTGATTGGTGCCCAGTCCCGGCAGGCGATCAAGGATACCATCCGCATTCGCGGCAGGCGCAAGGAAACTGAGTATGAGAAGCAAAACAAAACGCATGGTCAATCCTTGGAGATTACTGTTTCGTTATCGATCCAGTTCAGATAATCGGGCAAACCTGCTGTTACAGGGACAGCGATGATTTCCGGAAGTTCGTAAGGGTGCGCCATGCTGATCAACTTTTCAAGGCGTGGATAGGCAGCCCGTGTGGTTTTGATCATTAGCGCCACTTCTGATGTGGATTCGAGTTTGCCTTGCCAACGATAGGTTGAGTTGCAGGGTGCCAGCTGGTTCACGCATGCGGCAGCGCGAGTTTCCACAATCTGCCGCGCAAGATTTGCCGCAGATTGCGCATCCGGCAAATTGGTGATCACAAGCAAGATTTCATTCATTGGGGTTTCCAGACCACGATTGTTCAGGTGGTAAAGCGCAAACCAAGTTGCAGCAGTTCATCCCATGCGTCGCCATGTCGCAAACCCTTGATGGTCTTGTCCAGACGGGCGGCTTGCAGCATGGCGCGCTCGATGTGTGTTAATTTCAATCGTCTTGCCGCGTGTTCGATCAAGCCCTGTTTATCCTTGCGCACTCTCATTTCGCGCAGGATGTTGCCCTGATTGCCTCCGCGTTTGAAGGCTTGCAGAACTCTTCCCAGCGTGCGGATATCTTCACTGACTGACCATAATACCAGTGTCGTGGCTGTGCCTTCCGCACGTAGCCCGTCGAGAATGTGCGCATAACGCGCAGTGTTACCGCTCAGCATGGCTTCCGAAAGTTTGAAGATATCGTAACGTGACACATCCATCACCGCATCCTTCACCTGATCGAAAGACAGTTTGCCTGCAGGATAAAGCAGTGCGAGTTTCTGGATCTCCTGGAAAGCTGCGAGCAGATTACCTTCACAGCGTTCGGCTAGAAATTCCAGTGTTGTGTAGTCCGCAGATTGATCCTGCCTCTTCAGCCGGCCTTCGATCCAGCGAGGAAGTGTGTTCAGCGGCAAGTCATCGGCCGAGATCACCACGCCGTGTTGTTGCAAAGCAATAAACCATTGGCTCTTTTGGGCTGACCAGTCCAGCTTGGGCAAAGAAATCAGCGTCAGCACATCCGGACTCATGTTGGAGCAATATTCCTGCAATGCTTTTCCTCCCTCGATGCCGGGTTTCCCTGATGGGATGCGCAGGTCGATGACCTTGCGCGTGGAGAACAAGGATAAATTCTGTGCGCTGTTGCGCAATTCGTCCCATTTGAAATGTTGTTCGGCGATGAACGTCTCGCGCTCTGAATAGCCCGCTTCGTGTGCTGCTGTACGGATACTGTCCGCAGCTTCGATAGCCAGTAGCAGCGCGTCGCCGAAAACCACATACAGCGGCTTCAGGCCGGAGGCAAGATGATGGGGAAGATCTTCGCATTTTATGGCCATGTTAATGGACCTGGAGATTGGCCCGGCTCAGGCGACGTATGATTTGCTGCACCATATCGGACCGCATGCTTTGATATAACAGCGCTTCCTCGGCTTCTTTTGCGAACACTATGGAGTCATCGTAGGAATAATCCCTGCGCAATACTATAACCTCGGCCGGTATCCAGTTCCGTTGATGGTCATAGGCGCGCAGCGATACCTGGTAGAAAAGTCGGAATTCGTTGACGCGTCCGTCTCCACCCAGTGACAGAACCTGTTTGTCGGAGGTTTCGGAAACGATATCTAGCACCAGTTCGGCCTGCTTTGCAGAATCTGTCAGCTTCACTTGCTTGGCCTCAAGACTGTGACGCAATTCTCTGATGAAGGGTGTGCTGGGGTTGGTCGAATGCAGATAGATCGTTTCGAACGGTATGGATTCTTTACCGCGCAAATGTAAACCACATGCATTCAACAGCAGCATGGTCGACAGCAGAGTGATCATCAGAAGGTTGAACGATCGCGTAACTATGCTCATGGACATATGCCTAGGCGACGATGTTGATCAAACGACCCGGAACGACAATAACCTTCTTCGGTGGTGATCCTGCCAGATGTTTCTGCACTGCCTCGTGTGACAGTGCAAGCTGTTCCAACGTATCCTTCCCGGCATCCTTTGCTACGCGCATATTGCCACGCAGCTTGCCATTCACCTGGATCACCAGTTCGATCTCGTCCTGTACCAGTGCCGCTTCAAGAGGTTCCGGCCAGGATGCTTCGAGAATGTCACCGTCATAGCCTAGCTCTTTCCACAATGTGTGGGAGATATGCGGCGTGATGGGGGATAAAAGGCGCAACAGTATGGAAAAATCCTCCTTGATTTCTGGCCCGTTCAAACCAGCCAGACGTTCAAGTGCGTTGAGCATTTTCATGGCTGCAGAAGCAACTGTATTGAACTGGTGCTTTGCCATATCGTAGTTGGCTTGATTAAGGACTGAATGTATCTCAAAGCGGGTCGATTTAAGCAGATGGTCGGGTATTTCTGGGCCGCCACTATCTTTCAGTTGTGCGCCGAAATTCCATAATCTACGCAAAAAACGGTGCGCACCTTCCACGCCGGAATCTGCCCATTCCAGGGTCTGATCGGGAGGCGAGGCGAACATCATGAAAAAACGCGCGGTATCGGCGCCATACTGGTTGATGATCGCCTGCGGATCGACGCCGTTGCGTTTGGATTTGGACATGGTGCCCATGCCCTGGAAATCCACAGGCTTGCCATCATGAATTGTCTTGGCACCGGTTGCTTTGCCTGTAGCATCGTGCAACACTTCCACCTCATCCGGTGCAAAGTATTCGATGCCGCCATTGGCCGTGCGGCGTGAATAGATGTGGTTGAGCACCATGCCCTGCGTGAGCAGGTTGGCGAACGGCTCGTCGTAATTCACCAGACCGAGCTTGTGCATCACCTTGCTCCAGAAACGCGAATAGAGCAGGTGAAGGATCGCGTGTTCGATGCCGCCGATGTACTGGTCCACCGGCATCCAGTAATCAGTTTCTGTATCCACCATCGCATCGTTCTTGAAGCCGCTCGCATATCGTGCGTAGTACCAGCTCGAATCCACGAAGGTATCCATTGTGTCGGTTTCGCGTTGGGCCGGCTTGCCGCATTTCGGGCAGTCGCAATTCAGGAAATCGGCGCGCTTGAGCAATGGGTTTCCGGAACCATCCGGTACGCAATCCTCGGGCAATACCACCGGCAACTGAACGTCGGGCACCGGCACCGAGCCGCAACTGTCGCAATGGATGATCGGGATCGGGCAGCCCCAATAACGCTGGCGCGACACGCCCCAGTCACGGAGTCGCCATTGCACCTGCTTGTCACCCAAACCTTTTTCTTTCAGGTCGGCGGCGATCACATCCACGGCATGCTGGTAATCCAGGCCATCGTATTTGCCGGAGTTGACGCATACGCCATGCGCCTTGTCGGCATACCATTCCTGCCATGTGTCGGTGGAAAAAGCTTTGCCCGGTATGCTGATGCTCTGAATGATAGTCAAACCGTATTTCTTCGCAAACCAGAAATCCCGCTCGTCATGTGCCGGCACCGCCATCACTGCACCTTCGCCGTAGCCCATCAGCACATAGTTGCCGACCCACACTGGCACCGGTTTACCGGTCA
>Ga0210097_1000144_pt1 | contig 30679 bp, 23 predicted proteins | sample Joice_CattailNLA_2_FD_185521 | JGI IMG/M metagenome (GOLD analysis project Ga0210097, IMG submission 185521) | Wetland microbial communities from San Francisco Bay, California, USA, that impact long-term carbon sequestration - Joice_CattailNLA_D2... | ecosystem: Environmental > Aquatic > Marine...
ATCTCGTAATCGAATTTGATCATCCCCTCGACGATCATCCTGCCCTGATTCACGCGGCTGCCGCTGCAGGCATGGTTCCACGCCGCTTCCACCTCGGCGGCGGTGTCCACTTTGGACTGTCCCTTGCCCGATGACGACATCACCGGTTTGACTATGCACGGATAGCCAATACCACCTTCTATCGCGGTGCGCAGCTCGTCCAGGCTGTCGGCGAATTTATACGGCGAGGTCGGCAGGCTGAGCGTCTCTGCTGCCAGGCGGCGTATGCCTTCGCGGTTCATCGTCAGGCGCGCGGCACGCGCGGTGGGGATCACGCGCGCCAATCCATCGCGCTCGATCTCTTCCAGCATGCCGGTGGCGATGGCCTCGATCTCAGGCACGATGATGTGCGGACTCTCCCTTTCGACCAGCGCGCGCAGGGCTTTGCCGTCCGCCATGTTGATCACGCGCGCGCGATGCGCGACTTGGTGTCCGGGCGCATTCGGATAGCGATCCACCGCGATGATCTCCACACCGAGCCGCTGCAACGCAATGATGACTTCCTTGCCCAGTTCGCCGCTGCCGAGCAGCATGACGCGGGTGGCGGAAGGGGTGAGCGGCGTGCCGATGGTGAGGGGTTTCATTTGGTTAGTCGTTTCTTGTGATTGTGAATAGTGTGTTTTGAAAATTATACACGCGGAGTTATTGCTTTTCTTGTGCGACCTTTTCTTATCTAACGGGAGGTGTAACATAAACCATTAATTCAACCGCGAGGAGCAAAATCATGACGAACATCGTGCAATTACTCGGTGATGAAGCCGAACATCTGTTGAAACATCGTTGCGTCGGGATATCGAAAGATTCGCTGCATTTGCCGGGTTCGGACTTCGTGGATCGCGTGGTCTCGATCAAGGACCGCAGTCCAAGAGTATTACGCAATCTGCAGGCGCTTTACGGTCAGGGCCGCTTGGCCAACACCGGATACCTCTCTTTGCTGCCGGTGGATCAGGGAGTGGAACATTCCGGCGGAGCATCCTTCGCGCCCAACCCGATCTATTTCGACCCGGACAACATCGTCAAGCTTGCCATCGAGGGCGGATGCAACGGCGTCGCCTCGACGCTCGGCGTTCTGGGTTCGGTCGCTCGCCGCTACGCGCACAAGATCCCATTCATCGTAAAGATTAACCACAACGAATTGCTCACTTATCCCAACGAATTCAACCAGACGCTGTTCGCCAGCGTCGATCAGGCATTCGACATGGGCGCTGTGGCGGTGGGCGCGACGGTGTTCTATGGCTCTGAACATGCGCGCCGGCAGATACTGGAAGTGTCGGAAGCGTTCGAGCGAGCGCACGATCTGGGCATGGTGACGATCCTGTGGGCCTATTTGCGCAATCCGGCGTTCAAGACCGCCGAGAAGGATTACCACGTGTCAGCCGACCTGACCGGGCAGGCCAATCATCTTGCAGTGACCATCAATGCCGACATCGTCAAACAGAAGATGGCCGAGAACAACGGCGGCTATACCGCGCTCAAGTTCGGCAAGACCCATCCCAAGGTGTACAGCGAACTGACCACCGACCATCCCATCGACCTAGTGCGTTACCAGGTGGCGAACTGCTACATGGGACGAGTGGGCATGATCAATTCCGGCGGCGCATCAGGCAAGGACGACCTGCACCAGGCTGTGCGCACCGCGGTAATCAACAAGCGCGCCGGAGGCATGGGGCTGATCTCCGGGCGCAAGGCTTTCCAGAAACCGATGAAAGACGGCGTGACGTTATTGAATGCGATCCAGGACGTGTATCTGGACAAGGCGGTGACGGTGGCTTAAACAGGGGATATCTTCAAGAGGAAATCTTCAAAGCCGATACTGCAGAACCTCTTCCGCAGGATCGGGAATGCCTTATAAGTGCGCAACCAATGTTTGCGATTTTTCCGCAATCCCGCCGCGCTTGAGCATGGAAAGATATTCCACCTCGTTCTGCGCGATCACTTTCGACAGATAGGCGATGTTCTTTTCAATAGACTCCAGATAATAATTGTTTTCGACGCCCATCACATCCTTGAAGAAAAAGTTCAGCTTGGAGTACATGCCGCCCAATGCGCCGTCGAGCTTTTCCCGGGTAAGTGCGTAAAACGAACTTGTCTGTCGCAACAAATCGTACATGTTCTGGTAATTTCCGAAATGAGCTTCCTTGAACTCCAGATATAGGAACAGCAATTTTTCCAGGTAGGTACGGTCAGCCATTTGACCGGTGAGGTCTGCAGTGGCAACGATCTGCCCGAGCAGGCGTGTGCGCTCATCGGGAAATTCGATCTCTGCAAATTTCAGCGCAGCATCGGTACCGTTCATCATCGGTTCTAGCTTGTCCGCATAACTCGCTGAGAGCTTGTGCTCGGAGATATATTTCTTCATGAATGCTATGCCGCGTTTGACATGGATCTGGGTATATTGGGCCCCGGTACCACCCTCCTCCCCTTCCATTTGCGAATAACCGATGTCGTGCATCAGCGTGGCGATCATGATCAGCGTCATTTCTTCGTCGCTCAGGCGGGTACCGGATAGTTGCTCGCCATGCATCAGCCTGACCGCGCACAGGAACACGTCCAGTGTGTGCGGCTTGTCGTGGTAGAGCGTCTTGATGGAACTGTAGCCGGGATAATCGCCGCGGAACAGGCGCATGACATCATCAAAAACCGATTTGATCAATGACGTGTCATAAGCAGGGTTGATGCGGCCGAGAATCGCGGCCGCCTTGGTCCAAACAGTGCCCGAGTCGCTGTTGGCGAAAAGATTGTTGATTTCGGCGGATGTCGGGACGGGTTTCATTTTCAATTATTCAGCGTGTTAAGCACCCTCTTGCTACACTTCCTTTAGTTGATTAAGTATATTACAAAATAAAGCAAATATTTCATAAATTATCCTACTGTATCTCCGTAAAATCCATCCGGGGCTTTGCCGCTATCTTTTTGGCGATAAAAGCAATTTGCCTGACAGCCAGCTGGCCGAGACGATCAGCGACGCGCCCAGCCAGTCGCGCAATTGCATCGCTTCATCAGCAAGGAAATATGACGATATCGCAGCGACCACCAGTTCAAACAGAAACAGGACGATGGCCCGATTGGCAAGCAAATGCGCGATGGCATACTGCAACGCATACGTGGAACAACACAACACGATGCCCAGCAACCCGAGTATCAGCCAGGCTTGTGGGTCGATCGCCGGCAGCCTCTCTGACAATCCACCTTGCCACCACAACAGCGGTATGGTCAGCAAGGCTGTGCCAAGCCAAACGCTGTAGGACTTGGCCTGCAGACTCAGATGTGCGGCACGCCGTGATACCACGTTGGAAAGCGCAAAAGCCATGCCCGCGGACAAACCTATCCATTCAGCCAGGTTTTGTGGCAAAGGAAAACCGAGTTGCGGCTCCCATAACATGATGACCGCGCCGGAAAACGACAGTGCGATCACCATGTAACCGTAGCGATTGAGACGTTCACCCAGCAACCAGTAGGAAAACAGGATCGTCCAAAGCGGTGCAAGATAGAACAGCAGCAGCACGCGCATTACCTCGCCGTACAACACCGCCAGCACATAGCCGAAATTCGTCCATCCTGCGCTCAATACCAGGCATACCGCCCACCAGCCTGCTTTGGGCAATTCACGCCACACGCCCGGTAATAGCGCCATACCGCATAGCATCGCCAGAAGATAAGTGATAAAGGTAGCAAGCGTTCCTGACACACCACCTTCCACCAGCGCGCGGTAGGGATACCAGATCAGTCCCCACACAAGCGTACCGGTCAAGGCCCCGGCGACTGGCATTACATTCGTTTTCGATGACACTGGCCAGCCCCTAATATTGCATTGCGCACGTATAATGCGCGCTGATTTTTGCGCGCCCCCCGAAATTGCAGACGAGATTACGAATGAATCCTGATTTACTAAAACTGCAGCCCTACCCGTTCCAGAAACTTGCTGCGTTGTTCAGTAAAGTTCAGCCCAACACGGACTATCGTGCCATCAGCCTGTCCATCGGCGAACCGAAACACGCGACTGCGCAATTCATCCGCGACACGCTGGCGAAAAACCTCGATGGTCTGGCCAATTATCCCACAACCGCGGGAAGCGACGAACTGCGCAGCACGATAGCGAACTGGCTGGCAACGCGTTATGGCATTCCGGCTCCCGATGCCACGACTCCAGGCATCAATCAGAATGCCCAGGTTCTGCCGGTGAACGGCAGCCGCGAGGCGCTTTTCGCTTTTGCCCAAACTGTCGTTGACCGCAGCAAACGCAATCCCGTTGTGGTATGCCCCAACCCTTTCTACCAGATATACGAAGGTGCTGCTTTTTTGGCCGGAGCCATGCCCTGCTTCCTCAATACTTTGCCGGAGAACAACTTTGCGCTGAGTTTATCGCAATTGCCTGAAGACATCTGGCAACGCACACAGCTTGTTTACGTGTGCTCGCCCGGCAATCCGACCGGACGGGTGATGCCGCTGGAGGAATGGAAAACATTGTTCGAAATGGCTGACCGCCACGGCTTTGTGATCGCGTCTGACGAGTGTTATTCCGAAATATATTTTTCAGAAAAGCCGTTGGGCGCGCTCCAGGCCGCCCACCGGCTGGGACGGAGCGATTACAGGAATCTGATGGTGTTTTCCAGCTTGTCGAAACGCTCCAATGTGCCCGGAATGCGCTCCGGATTTGTCGCGGGTGATGCCGCGTTTATCGAAAGATTCGCGCTTTACCGTACCTATCACGGCTCGGCGATGAGTCCGGCCATACAGGCCGCCAGCATCGCCGCATGGAATGATGAAACCCACGTAGCGGATAACCGCCGCATGTATGGGGAAAAGTTCACCAGGGTGGTTGATATCCTGAAACCCGTGCTGCCGATCACAATGCCGGATGCCGGTTTTTATCTATGGGTACGCACACCGATTTCCGATACCAGTTTCGCGCAGAACTTGTATCGCGACTATAATGTGACCGTACTGCCGGGAAGCTATCTTGCGCGCAGCGCGGGCGGGGTGAATCCCGGTGAAGGTTTTGTTCGTCTTGCCCTGGTTGCGAACACTGAAGAGGCCGTGGAAGCTGCACAACGTATCGCTGAATTCAGCCGCAAGTTATCCGTCGCAAGTCGTTAGCTGGTGTCGCCCGCCTTGCTGATTTAGCTTTAAACAATGCCTCGCGACTATCGACCAACAAATTTTTTAACAGGAAATCATCATGGATCAATTGCAGCAAACCATCGAACAAAATTTCGAACGCCGCGCCGAGATCACCCCGCGCAATGCCGATGCGCAACTCAAGGAAGCGGTCGACAGTGTCATCACCCAGCTCGATCAGGGAAAGCTGCGCGTGGCGGAAAAGATCAACGGTCAGTGGGTTACCCATCAGTGGCTTAAAAAGGCCGTGTTGCTGTCTTTCCGGTTGGAAGACAACTTCTTCATCAAAGGCGGGTTCACCAACTACTATGACAAGGTCCCCTCCAAATTTGCGGACTACAACAGCCGCGATTTCCGTGAAGGTGAATTTCGCGTCGTGCCTCCGGCCGCTGCGCGCAAGGGTGCATACATCGCCAAGAACGTGATACTGATGCCGTCCTATGTGAACATTGGCGCGTATATCGATGAAGGCACGATGGTGGACACATGGGCGACGGTCGGCTCCTGCGCACAGGTCGGCAAAAATGTGCATTTGAGCGGCGGCGCCGGAGTCGGCGGCGTGCTCGAACCTGTGCAGGCCAACCCGACCATCATCGGCGACAACTGTTTCATCGGGGCACGCTCGGAAATCGTGGAAGGCGTGATCCTGGAAGACAACGTAGTGATATCGATGGGCGTGTTCATCAGCCAAAGCACCAAGATTTACGACCGCGAAACCGGCGAGATCCACTATGGCCGGGTACCGGCGGGTTCGGTGGTCGTCAGCGGCAGCCTGCCTTCCAAGGCCGGCAACTACAGTTTGTACTGCGCGGTGATCGTCAAGAAAGTCGATGCCAAGACATTGTCAAAGGTAGGCATCAACGATCTGTTGCGAGGCATTTAATTAAAAAGAGGATCGTGTGTTCCCGAAAATTCAAATTTCAAAGCCAGACAAGGCGTGTGAAAAAATTCGCCGCGCCGCATATGGCTTATATGCAAGCAAGATTTCTAGAACACAACGAAGTATGGCAAAGAAACTTTGGATTTTAAGGAGCGCACGATGATCGTTACACCATTACTGCAACTAGCAGCCAACAAGCAGGCTTCCGATTTGTTCTTTTCGGTCGGTGCGCCGGTCAACATCAAGATCGACGGCATTGCCATGCAGGTGAACGCCCAGATCCTGGATGCCGATGTCGTAAAGCGCATCGCCTATGAGATGATGTCTCCAAAGCAGATCGCAGCGTTCGAAACTCATCTGGAGATGAATTTCTCATTCCGCGCCGAGGGCATCGGGAATTTTCGCGTCAACGTTTTCCGCCAGCGCGGCGATGTCGCCATCGTGATACGCCACATCCGGGCCCGCATCGGAAATTCCGAAGAGCTTCACCTGCCCGACATTTTGAAAGATTTGGTCATGGAAAAACGCGGTCTGGTGCTGGTGGTTGGCGCGACCGGCTCCGGGAAATCCACCACCCTGGCCTCGATGCTCGACCATCGCAACAACTTGACGAGCGGACATATCCTGACCATCGAGGAACCCATCGAATACTACTTCAATCACGGCAAATCCATCGTGAACCAGCGCGAAATCGGCACTGATACACGCACCTATGAAAGCGCATTGTCCAGCGGGATGCGCGAAGCCCCGGATGTGCTGATGATAGGTGAAGTACGGGACCGGGAAACACTCAAGCATGCGCTGATCTTCGCGCAGACCGGTCATTTGTGCCTGACCACCCTGCATGCCAACAACAGTTACCATGCACTGAACCGCATCGTGAACTTCTTTCCGTATGAATCGCGCAGGGGTGTGTTGGCCGACTTGTCGATGTGCCTGCGCGCGGTGATCTCGCAGCGCCTGATACGCGGAGCGCAAGGCAAACTGCTGCCCGCCGTGGAAATCCTGCTGAACACCACACTGATCGCCGATCAGATCAAGAACGATGAACTGGACAAGATACGCGAGTCGATCGAGAAGAGCGTGTCCGCCGGATCGCAAACTTTCGAGCAGGCCCTGTACAAACTGTTCAAGAAAAACATGATCACCAAGGAAGAGGCGCTGCGCAACGCGGATTCGGCAAGTAACCTGGCTTCTTTGCTGGATTTCTCGGAACGCACAGACACACAGAAAGTGCCGGTATTCGGTTCCGAACCTCCCCCCAAAAAGCCGGCACCCAGTGCAGATTTTGCCGGTATCAAGCTCAATCTTAACGAACCAAAATGAAGGGCGCCCCTGTAAATAAATTGTTTGGCATAGCAAACTGCAGCACGGTAAAAAAAGCGCGTTTATGGCTTGAAGAGCACGGCATAGCGGCGGAGTTCCACGATTTCAAAAAACTCGGACTTGATCAGGCCACCGCCCTGAACTGGCTGAAGCAAGCCGACTGGACCAGGCTGATCAATCGCAGCGGCCTGACTTGGCGAGGACTGCCGGAAAAGCGCAAACAGAGCATCCTTGATGCGTCTTCCGCACTCGCTCTGATGATGGAAAAAACCAGCGTCATCAAACGCCCCGTGCTGGAGCAAAACGGCAAGCTGCTTTGCGTCGGGTTCGACGAGGCGGCATATTCCAAGATTTTCAATTTGCATCCCTGATTTTCATCATGTCCGATACTTTACAACTAGCCAAAGCCCTGATCGCCCGCCGTTCGCTCACGCCCGATGATGCGGGCTGCCAGGACATCCTCGTCGAACGTCTGGAAAAGCTCGGGTTCAAGATAGAACGCATGCGCTTCGGCGGCGTGGACAATTTCTGGGCAAGGCTAGGCACGTCCGGCCCCGTGCTGGTGTTTGCGGGACATACCGATGTGGTACCAACCGGCCCTGTGGAAAACTGGTTCAGCCCGCCGTTCGAGCCGACGATACGAGATGGCATGTTGTTCGGACGCGGCTCGGCCGACATGAAAACCTCGATCGCCGCTTTCATCACCGCTATCGAAGCGTTCCTCGAACGGCATCCGAAACACGATGGCTCTATCGCTTTGCTGATCACTTCCGACGAAGAAGGTGTGGCAGTGGACGGAACGGTGCGCGTGGTTGAAGCACTGAAGGCGCGCGGAGAACTGATCGATTTTTGCATCGTCGGCGAACCCACTTCGAACAAGAAAGTCGGCGACATGATCAAGAACGGTCGGCGCGGTTCGCTGTCCGGCACCCTGATCGTCAAGGGCGTGCAGGGGCACATCGCGTATCCGCATCTGGTGAAGAACCCTATACACATGGCTGCGCCGGCCATCGCCGAACTCGCGGACACCACTTGGGACAACGGCAATGAATATTTCCCACCCACTTCATTCCAGATATCCAACATCAATGGCGGCACCGGCGCAACCAATGTCGTCCCCGGCACAGTGGAGATCTGGTTCAATTTCCGCTACTCCACTGCCAGCACCGAACAGGGCCTAAAAGACAAAGTGCACGCAATATTGGACAAACACGGCCTGAGCTATGATTTGCAATGGGAGTCGTCGGGCAATCCTTATATCACCGCCAAAGGCAGCCTGGTCGCCGCGATCAGCCGTGCTATCGAACATTGTTACGGCATCACGCCCGAACTTTCCACCAGCGGCGGCACATCGGACGGACGCTTCATCGCCGACATTTGCCCGCAAGTGATAGAATTCGGGCCGTTGAACGCCACGATACACAAACTCAACGAATGCGTGGGCGTGGCCGATATCGAACCGCTCAAGCAGACCTATTTGCATACGCTGGAAAATCTGCTTTGTAAATGAGCGACTATTCCGCTGCCGCGACACAACATTTGCTGACACTGCGCGATTTTCTGCGCTTTGCGGTGAGCCGCTTCAATCAGGCCGGTCTGTTTTTCGGGCACGGCAGCAATGACGCCTACGACGAAGCCGCCTACATGATCCTGCATACTCTCCATCTTCCGCTGGACAAGCTGGAGCCGTTCCTCGATGCCCGCCTGACCGATAGCGAGCGCGCGGAAGTCATGGATATCATCCACAGGCGCGTCGAAAAACGCATACCTGCGGCCTATCTCACCCACCAGGCGATGCTCGGGGATTTCAGTTTTTATGTGGATGAACGGGTCATCGTGCCGCGCTCGTTCATCGCTGAATTGCTGTTCGACAAACTCAGCCCGTGGATCGCCGAACCGGAAGCTGTCGGCAGCGTGCTCGACCTGTGCACCGGCAGCGGCTGCCTCGCCATCATTGCCGCGCATGTTTTCCCCAATTCCAGCGTGGATGCGGTGGATATTTCACCGGACGCGCTGGCTGTCGCCGAGCGCAATGTCGCCGACTATGATCTGCAAGACCGCGTGAACCTGGTCGAGTCGGATCTATTCGCCAAGCTCGACAGCAAACGATATGACCTGATCATCAGCAACCCGCCTTATGTAGACGCGGACTCAGTCAAGACATTGCCGAGGGAATACCTGCACGAGCCGAAACTGGCGCTCGGCAGCGGACAAGACGGGCTGGATGCCACCCGCATTATCATCAAGAATGCCGCCCAGCATCTCACCGATAACGGTGTGCTGGTCGTCGAAATCGGACACAACCGCGACGAACTCGAGGCCGCCTACCCCAAACTACCATTCACCTGGCTCGACGTTTCGGCAGGCGACCAGTTTGTATTCATGCTGCACCGCAACGACCTATCAGGTCGTTGAAAACTACTACGCTCGAAATAACTTTGTTGCTCAAGAATTCAGAATGCTCATTTACTTCCATGTAAACTCCGCTTCCTCGTCCTTTCGCGCCTCGTTCTGTCTTCGCTCGCGACATTTTCAGTCAACCTGATTCCTGATATGTCGATTGGTCATTACGAAAATTTTCCTGTCGCCTCGATCCTGTTGCCAAGGCGGCTGCGCAAGCCGGTCGCTGCGATCTACCATTTTGCGCGTGCGGCAGACGATATCGCCGACGAAGGGGAACTGCCGGATGAAGAACGCCTGCAACAGCTGGACGAATTCCGCGAAGAGCTGACGCACATCGCAAACAATGAACCCCCCGTCACCCTGCTGTTCCAAAAGCTCGCCGCGGAAATACAACAATATGCGCTACCGATACAGCCGTTCCATGATCTGCTTGACGCGTTCTCGCAGGATGTCGTGAAAAAGCGATACGCCGATTTCGACGAATTGCAGGCTTACTGCCGTCGTTCCGCCAATCCGGTCGGCAATCTGCTGCTACATCTCTACGGCGAAGCCACACCGGTCAACATCGCATATTCGGACGCGATCTGCACAAGCTTGCAACTGATCAACTTTTGGCAGGATGTCTACCGGGATTACACGATCGGACGCATCTATCTGCCCCAGAATGAAATGGCGCAATATGGCGTAAGGGAGGTACAAATCGCGCTGGGCAATGCGGACGATGCCTGGTGCCAGTTGATGCGCTTCCAGGTGGATCGCGCGCGCGCGATGATGCTTTCCGGAAAACCATTGGGCAGTATACTCACAGGCCGGATCGGACTGGAGATGCGCATGATCATCGCGGGGGGCTTGCGCATCCTCGACAAACTTGAAAGCGCACAATATGACATGTTCCAGCATCGCCCGGTATTGAAGCCATATGACTGGGTTATCATGATGGCAAAATCAGCTCCGTTTTAAAATCGATATGGACCCGATTCAGTACTGTGAGGACAAAGCCAAAAAAAGCGGTTCCAGCTTCTACTACAGCTTCATGTTCCTGCCCGGGGACAAACGCCGTGCGATTACCGCGCTGTATGCATTTTGCCGCGAGGTGGACGACGTGGTGGATGAATGCACCGATGAACTGGTGGCGCGCACCACGCTCAACTGGTGGCGCACGCAAGTAGCCCAGATCTACGGCGGCACACCACAGCATCCGGTTGCACAGGCGCTGGTTCCGGTCATAAAGCAATTCGACATATCCCAGGAACATCTGCTTGAGATCATCGACGGAATGGAGATGGATCTTAACCAGCCGCGCTATCCCGATTTCAAGTCGCTGCAACTATACTGCTACCGCGTCGCCTCGGTGGTAGGTCTGCTTGCCGCGGAAATATTCGGCTACAACGACCGCAAGACACTGAAGTACGCTCACGACCTCGGCATCGCCTTCCAACTCACCAACATCATCCGCGACGTCGGCGAAGATGCGCGCCGCAATCGCATCTACCTGCCGATGGACGAATTGCAGCGGTTCGGCGTGAAAGCTGCAGATATCCTGAATGCGAATGAGTCCGAAAATTTCCGGAAGCTGATGGCGTTCCAGATCGAGCGTGCGCAACGCTATTACCAGCAGGCCATGGACCAGCTTCCCGCGGGGGACCGCAAAGCACAGCTCACCGGTCTGATCATGGCGGCGATCTACCAGGCCACGCTGAAAGAAGTTGCGGCCAGCGGTTGCCATGTGTTGAGGGAACGCGTATCGCTCGGAACGGGTTACAAGCTATGGCTGGCTATCAAAACGTGGTTCAAGAACTGAATATTGCGGTGATCGGCGGCGGCTATGCCGGCATGGCTGCCGCGGTCGCGCTGGCCGATTGCGGCATCAAAGTGACTGTGTTTGAAAGCGCACTGCAACTCGGCGGACGCGCACGCGGCGTTACCTATCAGGACACCGGACTGGACAACGGCCAGCATCTGTTGCTCGGTTGCTACCTCCAGACCCTGTACATGATCGAGAAGGTCGGAGGAAATATCAAACTGGATTTCCTGAGACTGCCGCTGCAACTCGATCTGCACGGAGAGTTCTCGCTCAATGCACCGCGCCTGCCCGCCCCGCTGCACCTGCTGGTTGCGCTAATGTCGGCACAAGGACTGACTTTCGGCGAACGCCTGAATGCCGCGTGCTTCATGCTCGCGTTGCGCCGCATGAAATTCAGTTTGCCCTGCGACATCACCATCACCGAATTGCTCGCGCAACACAGTCAAGATGAAGCGCTGGTGCGAAAACTATGGGAGCCGTTGTGCATCGCGGCGCTGAACACACCCGTCCACAAGGCATCCGCGCAAGTGTTTCTGAACGTGCTGCGCGACGCGCTAAACCAGTCGCGCGAATACAGTGACATGCTATTGCCGCGCATCAACTTCACCGCATTGTTCCCGCAACGGGCGGCTGATTATGTCGAACAGCGGGGCGGCAAGGTGCGCATCGCATGCAGTGTAGATGCGATACGCGCGCTGGGAAATTGCATCGAATTGACCACGGCGCAAGGCAAGGCACAATTCGACTTCGTCATCTGCGCCGCACCGCCTGTGGCCGCTGCCAAACTTCTGCGTCCAATCGATGAACTTGCAGAAACAGTCGCGCAGATCGAAAGTCTGGAACACCAGCCGATCTACACGATTTATCTGCAATACCCTGAAGAAGTCACCCTTCCACATCCCATGATCGGCCTGAGTCGCCGCTACAGCCAGTGGCTATTCGACAAGGGACGCATAGCCGGCCAGCATGGCCTGATCGCCGCCGTGATCAGCGCAGAAGGTATACATCAGGCATTGCCGCAGGAAGATCTGGCGCAGAAAGTGATCGCGGAACTGCGCGAGGGATTCGACATCACAGAGCGACCGCAGTGGTTCAAGGTCATTGCCGAAAAGCGCGCAACATTTTGCTGCTCACCCAACCTTGAACGTCCGTCGCAATTGACATCCCTTCCACGTCTGCTTCTGGCTGGCGATTACACCAAGGGTGATTATCCCGCCACGCTGGAAGGCGCTGTGATGAGCGGACTAAAATGCGCTGATATAGTTACTGCCGATTACTGAACGTCCGGTATTTGGCAGCAAGCAATCGTTGAATAGCGACTAAATTTCAACTAGACGGGGTGCATTGTCCAAATGACGGACTCTGATAATGCAACCCAATTTATTACACCAGATTAATGGATTTATACCCATGACTAAACTCAGATTAAATGCGATATACCGCATTGAATTGTGTAGCGGGGAGTATCGGCGATGGAGATACCTTGGTCCCAATAACAGTTCACAGGTTTGGTGGTGCGATGTGGAAACTGGGCTGGAATTCAATGAATCGAGCTTGATGTATGCTTGGCAGATCGTTCATGAGAAAGATGATCTGCCTTCTGAGTAATGCAATAGCGAATGTTGGGTATATCCCAGGAGCGGACAGTTGCCAAAGCATACTGGTCAAGAATTGGAATTGGTTCAGTCACTGTATGTCTTGTAAATCGATAATTTTATACATGCTATATAGTCAACAATATATTAAGCAGCCCATGAAATTATTACTTCCGATCATCGGTGCGGTCACGCTTTTCCTTTCATCTGCTGCAAGCGCCGATTGCGTAAATGGGCAATATGGAAGTGTTGTGTGTGGCGAGGGCCAATGCCAAACGGATGGCTACGGGAAGGTATTTTGCGCAGATACCGGCGGTGGTGCAATCAGGGACAGATATGGGAAAGTGTTATGCGGGATCGGATACTGTGCGAAGGACAATCTTGGACAAGTGTGGTGCTCCAAAGAGCGGGATGGTGGCGTCGCCGTAGATTCGTACGGAGAAGTAAAATGCTTCGGAGGATGTGAAATTGCCTCCTCGAAGCTATGCAAAGAAGCGCAGTAATCGCCATAGCAATACATATCCAATGCCACAGCCGACGGCTGTTCGATAAGGGACGCATCGTCGACTAGCGCAGCCAAATCGCAGCAGTAATCCGTTGTTCGAGAGTGGCAAAAAACGCCCAAGATTATACGAACTCTTTTTCTTGAATTTCACCTTGGCGATGTCTAGCTTGTGCGTCTACAACCAATGAAAAAGGCGGCCCATTGGGCCGCCTTTTTCATTTGCCAATTTCAAACGGACTTAAAACTTGCCTGCTTTAACGGCATCAAAAAGTGCTTTTGCCGCTTCATCTTCATGGCCCTTGATCAAGGTTTTATATTGTCCCGTCATAACGGCCGCTTGTTTCTTGTATTTAGGCTCAGAGCTTGCTATTTTGCGATCTTCAACCTTAAAGCCAGACTTGAAAACCGCTGCCAGAGCTCCTTCACTGCCATATTCCTTTGCAACTCTCTGCCATGCGGGGCCTACAAGATCTTTATCAATTTTATGGCATGCTTGGCACGGTTTAGTTGAGAAGGCGCTTGCCGTTGCTGACACGGCCATTAATCCAACAGCAACTGCTAAAAGCTTCAATGATTTTTTCACCCTACATTCCCCCATCTTTAATATAAATTTGTATCAAAAAAATGGGTAATTAAAGAACTTAATTACCCGAGTGTTAAGTACGTACGGAGAGATTACGAAGTGTACGTTTTATTAATATACCAGAATGAAATGTATTCAGAGACAATAGTTTACATTTTGTTACATTTATTAAATATCGATAATATTGTTATAACAGCGAAATAGTTTGAAAATCAAAATCCAATTATCTCTAAATTTTCAATGTCCGCTTTGGGCACAGAGCAGACATTCCTGATTTGTTGGTTAGTTGATTTTTGCTAAAGTCTGTTTTGGGTCGATAGCGGACGTTCAATGCAATTCCTGCTCTATCCCAGAAACCACATTGCCCAGCACACCAACGAATATTTCCATACCACGTGGAGGGATTTAAACCTGTTCGTCATTTGGCTGCGCCACTCCAAGCATAGCTAACGTTTCATCAAGAGGTAGTTCGCCGTACTTAGCCTGGTAGTGCGCTACATTAAGAGCCGATAGTCTGGTACACTCATTTAAGACTATTTTGCTCACTTTTTCTATTAGCTTATCTGTCAATTTGTAGTATGTTGCGAATGTCTGTAGATCAGACATGGTGTTACTCGCAAAATGAAGCACCACTTTACTTGATTCCACAGTTCGAAAGGCAAGTTTAGATAGGCTTAGGTTTCAGGTTTCATCAGTCAGGCTATGGGTGCATCTTTCTGAAAAAACGCAAATGGGGAAGCCATGAACAAGCTATTTGCTGTATTGCTGCTTCCATTCTCGGCGGCTTTAGTGGCGATAGTTCTAATAGGGTGTGCCACAAAACCAAAGGAGTTACAACAAAAACCTCCAGAGATTAAATTTGTGAGCTTGAAATCTTCAAAGCAGATAGCTGAATGCATAGCTGATAAGTGGCAAAACGCTCCGTTTACGTCACTAATTACAGGGACACTCACTTCAAGAACAACTCCAAGGGGCTATACCGTAATTCAAAATGCGAATGGCGGCCTTGGGGCTGATCCGGCATTCGTTTCTGATATTAATGACATTCCAACTGGGACAGTAACCTTCTTTTATACATACCATCCATTTGAAAATAGCACTTCTTACTATCAAGATTCGGTGAAGGGATGTCAGTAAGTCAATCCTGCCAAGCAAGCAACTATATGATTTGCTAAACAAGGGGCGTCATGGGTTTCCGCACCTTACTATTCACCTTACCGCTCTTACCCATTCTTCCTTAGCCGGTGCTTCTGGACTTATGGCAGAATCGTCCCATCGGCAGACATTCGCACCTGCCCTGCAAATAACTGATGGCCAAGCTATCAGAATGCCGACCAGAATAGAACGCCAATAATGCCTAGTACAAAAATGAGTCCCAAATAAAATAGGACGCCATCCTTAAAGCTAGTTGCATCTTCATGGTTATGAAGTTCATCAACATACTTGCTCATGGCAGCTATCTCCTCTGTATGATCAACGCAAGAAGTCAAGCTTTCCACAACTACTGCTGCAGTTTTAATCTTGTGTTATTGGACTCCAATTACTATGACAATTCAAGTCTAATAATAGTTCTCGTATAAATCGTTCGCGGCAGCAACGGGGGCAGAGCGGATGTATGCTTACAAATTTACGCGACTCAACCTCAATGCATTCGTGATCACAGACACCGAACTGAAACTCATCGCAGCGGCGGCGATGATGGGCGATAACAGCAATCCAAAGAACGGGTATAGCAGCCCTGCCGCAATCGGCACGCCGAATGAGTTGTAGACGAAAGCGAAGAACAGGTTCTGCCGGATGTTGCGCATCGTTGCCTGGCTGAGATGTCGCGCGCGTACTATACCGTTCAAGTCACCTTTGACCAGCGTCACCCCGGCGCTTTGCATCGCTACATCAGTGCCGGTACCCATTGCAATGCCCACCTGTGCCTGCGCCAGCGCCGGCGCATCGTTGATGCCGTCACCCGCCATTGCGACAAAGCGTCCTTCGGCCTGTAACTGCTTGACGACGTCAGCCTTTTGTTCCGGCAACACTTCGGCCACCACACGTTTGATACCCAATTTGTTCGCGACGAACTCCGCAGTCGCGCGATTGTCCCCGGTTAGCATGACCAGCTCCAGCCCGGCGGCCTGCAAGGCGCGCACCGCTTCCTGCGTGGATTCCTTGATCGGATCGGCCACGCCAATCAAGCCCGCAGGCATCCCATCGACGGCCATGAACATCACGGTTTGCCCCTCTGCTCGCAGCGGATGCACACGCTCGAGCAGCGCACCCATATGAATCTTCAGGTCGACAAAATATTTCTGGTTGCCGATAGCTACTTTGCGGCCGGCCACCAGGCCGGTGATGCCCTTGCCGCTGACCGATTGAAAATCCTTGACCTCGGACAATGACAGACCGCGCTCCGCAGCTCCCTTGACGATGGCGTCCGCCAGCGGATGTTCGCTGGCGCGTTCCAGGCTGGCGGCCAATTGCAAAATTTCGTTTTCCTGAAACCCATGAAGTGTCACGACCGAAGCCAGTTTCGGTTTGCCTTCGGTCAGCGTGCCGGTCTTGTCTGTCACCAGCGTGTTCACCTTTTCCATGATTTCCAGCGCTTCGGCATTCTTGATCAACACCCCGGCTGTCGCCCCTCGTCCGGTTCCGACCATGATCGAGATCGGCGTCGCAAGCCCAAGTGCGCACGGACAGGCGATGATCAATACCGACACCGCGGCAATGATCGCGTGCGCGAATCTCGGTTCGGGTCCCAAAGTCATCCAGAAGACGAAAGCCAGCAGCGAGATAAACACGACGACGGGTACGAAATAGCCCGACACGACATCGGCCAGACGTTGTATCGGCGCGCGGCTGCGCTGCGCTTCGCTGACCATCTGGATGATCTGCGCAAGCAAAGTATGCGAACCAACTTTTTCCGCTCGTATTAACAGGCCGCCGGTGCCGTTCATCGTCGCGCCGATCAGGCGATCACCTGTGCCCTTCTCCATCGGAATCGGCTCGCCGGTCACCATCGATTCATCGACAGCACTGCTGCCCTCCACGATCCGGCCATCCACCGGGATCTTTTCGCCGGGACGCACGCGCAGCATGTCGCCGACTTGAACCTGATCGAGCGGAACATCCTCTTCATTGCCGTCGCTGCGCACGATGCGCGCGGTCCTAGGCGACAGGCCCAGCAGCAGCTTGATCGCGGTGTTGGTGCGGCTGCGTGCCCGCAGTTCCAGCACTTGTCCCATCAGCACCAGCACGGTGATCATCGCGGCAGCCTCGAAATAGATCGGCAGCGTACCGTCCGCTCGGCGCAACGCGGCAGGAAAAATATCCGGAAGGAATGTGCCGACCACGCTGTACGACCAGGCCACGCCCACACCCAATGCGATCAGCGTGAACATGTTCAGATGCCAGTTGACCAAAGATGCCCAGCCGCGCTGGAAAAACGGCCAACCGCACCACAACACCACCGGAGTCGCCAGCAGGAATTCCACCAGTTGCAAGTGCGCAAACGAAATCATCCGCGGCACCAAGCCCGTCCACATATCCGATGCCATCGCCATCAAAAACACCGGCACAGCCAACGCCACGCCGATCCAGAAGCGCCGTGTCATGTCGTCCAGTTCCGGATTTTCCTCTTTGACCGCCACCGTCCTGGGCTCCAGCGCCATGCCGCAGATCGGACAATCGCCGGGTTCACTACGCACGATTTCCGGATGCATGGGGCAAAAGTATTCGGTGATATCGAGCTTGGGCAACGCATTCTCGGGTTCCAGTGCCATGCCGCAGATCGGACAGGCACCGGGCTTGGACTCGCGAACTTCCGGGTCCATGGGGCAGATATACACCGCACCCGGTATCACGGCCTCAGGCTCAGCCGGATGAAGATATTTTTCGGGGTCGGCGGAAAACTTCTCCTGGCACTTTGGATTGCAGAACAGATAGGTCTTGCCGTCATGTTCATGGCGCAGCGGTGAATCCGGTTTCACCGTCATCCCGCACACCGGATCCTTGATCTCGCCCTTATCCGTTATGCCGCCGTATAGATATTTTTCCGGGTCGGCCGAAAACTTTGCGAGGCACTTCGGGTTGCAGAACAGATAGGTCTTTCCGTCGTGCACGTGACGCAACGTCGTGTCCGGCTTCACCGTCATCCCGCATACCGGGTCTTTGTCGATCACTTTATCCACAGCCGTGTTCATGATGTTCACTCCAATGACACGAATAACCCCAAAAATTAATATCCTCCAAATTTATCCCGCTGCTCTCATTTCGACAGTTGTTTGCGGATCGCCTGCAATTCGCTCCGGTGCTGCTCGCTGGGTTTTGGGTAGGTCAGTTTGAGAGACCGGAACATTTCGAGGATGATCTCGGAAATGATCAACCGCGCATTTTCCTTGTCGTCCGCAGGAACGACATACCAGGGCGCGTCGCGCGTGCTGGTGGCGCCAAGGCATTCCTCGTAGGCACGCATGTATTGTTTCCAGAATTTCCGCTCCTGGATATCCGCCATGCTGAGCTTCCAGTTCTTGTCCGGGTCGTCGATGCGCTCCAGGAAACGTTTGCGCTGCTCTTCATCGGACAGGTGCAGGAAGAACTTGACGATGCGCGTGCCGTTGCGGTGCAGGTGCGCTTCCATATCCGCGATGGAGCGGTAGCGGTCCGGCCACAGGGTCTTTTCATTGAGCAGCCGGTCGGGGATGTTCTGCGCCTGCAGGATCTCGGGGTGCACGCGGACGATCAGCACCTCCTCGTAATAGGAACGGTTGAAGATGCCGATCCGGCCGCGCTCCGGCAATGCCTGCGTGGTGCGCCACAGAAAGTCGTGCTCCAGTTCTTCCGCGCTGGGATGCTTGAAGCTGAATACCTGGCAGCCCTGCGGATTGACGCCGGACATCACATGCCGGATCGCGCCGTCCTTGCCGGCGGCATCCATCGCCTGGAAGATCAGCAGCACTGCGTAACGGTTCGAGGCGTAGTGTATCTGCTGCTGTGCGCTCAGTTGCTCCACCTGCTTTTCGAGCAGCGCCCGGTATTGTTTCTTCGATCGATACACCGGTTTCACCCGGGTCGGCCATTGATCGAGTCTCACGCTTTTGCCCGCCGGGACACGGAACTCTTCGACACTGATTTTCATCTTGATCCTTTCGATGCCGGATGCCACCCTGGGCCACCCAAGCAATTGCGTTGTAAAGATCCTGTATGCGCCTCGCTTATGCTTTCCGGTTCTCGCGTTCTTCCCGGAGCATTGGAAGCATCATATTCCGACGAGAGCCGGGTCGCGACACCATGCATCCGCGCATATGTCTGGCTCCGGTCGTGCAGGTTTGTTGGTTGCTCCCCCTATTGCGATTTTTGTTTCTTGCTGCCAAACGAATGCAGCGGTTGCTGCATGGTCGAGAGAAATCCCCGATGTCTCGGCGTGCTCCGCTGCAGATGACGATAGACCTGGACCTTGACTAGGTCGGTCACCATCGCCGAGAGAATCGAATATCCCCAGATCATTGCAATCTCTGGCCAGCTGATCGGCGTGATCAGGCCGAAGCCATAGGCCGCCAGTATGGTCGCCGCCAGTTTTGTGATCACTGCCGACCAGACCATCACGGGGGCGGGCCAGGGACGTTTCCACATGTGCTCCTTGGCGCGTGCAGCGAACAGCACCAGATGGCCGGCTACGGCCATTTTCAAGAAGACGTAGGTCTGGATTTTCGTCACATCCAGTTTCAACCAGTCCATGGCGATCAGCAGCATCCCGAAGCTGCCGATCACGCCCACGATGCCCATCGCCGTGGCCACAGTAATCACCTGGTTCATGTTCCAGCGCACCGGGTTTTTCTCCAGACCGGTGTGGTCGTAGGCAATGGTCATGATAGGCACGTCGTTGAAGAACGCAAGCAGAATAATCATGATCGCCGTAATCGGGTAGAAGTTAAAGAAGATCATGGTCAGCACCACGAAAATCATGATGCGTATGGTCTCGCTGATGCGGTAAACCGCATAGGCATTCATGCGCTCGAAGATGCGACGCGCCTCCTCGATGGCATTGATAATCACTGACAGTCCGGGGGCGGTGAGCACCAGGTCCGCCGCCGCCCGAGCCGCGTCCGTAGCGCCGCTTACCGCGATGCCGACATCGGCCTGTTTCAGCGCCGGCGCATCGTTGACCCCGTCGCCGGTCATGCCGGTGATGTGGTTGCGCGCCTGCAACAGCTTGACGATGGCGAACTTGTGCTCCGGAAAGACCTCGGCGAAGCCGTCGGTCTTCTCTACTCGTTCGCCGTCGGTGCCATCATGGCGGCCGTCCTTGTCCAGCGACAGCGCACTGGCCGGCAGGATGTTCGTGCCCAAGCCAAGCTTGCCGGAGATCTGTCTGGCTATGGCCTGGTTGTCGCCGGTGACCATCTTCACATCCACGCCGTGCGCTTCCGCGCTGGCGATGGTCTGCGCAGAATCCTCCCGGGGCGGGTCGAACAGGGAGAGGATGCCGAGGAATTGCCACTGTTGCATACCGTGTTCCTTGCGCGCGACGCCCAGTGCTCGGTAACCCTGTTCGGCTAGCGCATCCACCACCTCATTGGCATGCCGTGTTTGTTCATCCGTAAGGGCGGACATCTGCAGGATCACCTGGGGTGCGCCCTTGGTAACCTGAAAGGTCATACCCTGGCCATCGACTATCGTGGCTTCGGTGCGCTTGTGCACCGGATCGAAGGGGACATACGCCGTCTGACGGTATGGCTTGAACGCATCTTTGTCCTTTACCCCGTCCAACACCGCTTGGTCGATCGCATCCCTGTCCTCGGCCTTGGAGGCCAGCGACGCCGCCAGCAATACCGCCTGTTCGTCGGTGGCGTGAAACAATTCCGTTTTACCCAGCGTCAGGCGATTCTGGGTCAGCGTCCCAGTCTTGTCGGAACACAGAACATCCATGCTGGCCATCTCCTCGATCGATTCCAGCCGGGTGACGATGGCCTTCTGCCTAGATAGCACCATGGCGCCCACCGCCATGGTCATGGACAGCACCGCCGGCATGGCTACCGGAATGGAGGCAACGGTGAGTATCAGGGCGAACTGCACCAGGTCCAGCCAGGGGGCGTTGCGGTGCAACTGGAACAGCACCAGAATCACCACCAGCGCCAGGCTGACATAGATCAGATAATCGCCTATGGTCAGCACCGCCTTCTGGAAATGGGAAACTGTCTGTGCCTGTTGCACCAGGCTGGCAGTCTTGCCGAACTTGGTCTGCGCGCCGGTGGCGCTCACCTCGGCCACCATCTCACCCTGTTTCACAACCGTGCCCGAATAGGCCTCGTCGCCGGCCTGTTTGGTGACGGGCAGCGATTCGCCGGTGAGGGCCGACTGGTCCACGCTCAGATAATCCCCGTCGGTCAATTTCACGTCTGCAGGGAACACGTCTCCCAAACGGATGCGGATGACATCCCCGGGCACCAGCAATCTGGCATCGATTTCCTGCCAGCTGCCGTCGCGCAACACCCGCGCGCGCATCGCCAGTTGTTTCCTCAGCGCCGCAACGGCATTGCCGGCGGTGAACTCCTGCCAGAAACCGACTCCGGCATTGAAAACCAGCAGCGCCAGGATGATCCAGAAGTCCGCCCAATGCCGGACTAGGCTGGTTAATACCGCCGCGACCTCGATCATCCAGGGAATGGGGCCCCAAAAATAGCCGAGCAGTTTGAGCAAGGCGCTGGTCTGTTTTTCTTCGATCATGTTCGGCCCGTACTGGGCCAGGCGCTTCTGCGCCTCGGCCTGGCTGAGACCGCCAGGCGATGATTTCGGATCGTTCTTGGATGCGGATTCGTCATTATCGGGTTGCATGATGTATGTCCTCAAATTTTCATCGTCGGGCAGCAGATCTTCCGGATCTGTCGCGGCGCTGGATCATTTGGAAACGCCCCACTTCCAGTTGCGTATCTCCGGCATGTCCTGACCGTGCTTGCCGATGTACTGCTTGTGCTCGATCAGCTTGTCCTTGAGTTGCTGCTTGAGATAGATACCCTTGTCGCCGGTCTGCGGCAAACGGTCGATAGCATCCATCACCAGATGGAAACGGTCGAGATCGTTCAACACCGTCATGTCGAACGGTGTGGTGATGGTGCCTTCCTCCTTGTAGCCGCGCACATGTATGTTGTGGTGATTGGTGCGCCGGTAGGTCAGGCGGTGGATTAACCACGGGTAGGCGTGGTAGGCAAAGATCACCGGCTTGTTTTTGGTAAACAGTTCATCGAAATCCACATCGCTCAAACCATGAGGATGTTCGCTGGGCGGCTGCAGCTTCATCAGGTCGACGATGTTTACTACTCTGATCTTCAACTCGGGCAGATGCTCGCGCAGTATGGAGACGGCGGCGAGCGTTTCCAATGTAGGGACGTCGCCGCAGCAGGCCATGACCACATCGGGAGCAACGGCCTGGTCGTTGCTGGCCCATTGCCAGATGCCGATGCCTTCGGTGCAGTGCTTTACGGCAGCATCCATCGTCAGCCACTGCGGCGCAGGATGCTTGCCGGCGACCACCACGTTGACGTAATGACGGCTGCGCAGGCAATGGTCCATCACCGATATCAGGCAGTTTGCATCAGGCGGAAAATATACCCTCACGACTTCGGCCTTCTTGTTCACCACATGATCGATGAAACCGGGATCCTGGTGGGTGAAGCCGTTGTGATCCTGACGCCACACATGCGAGGCCAGCAGGTAATTCAAAGAGGCTATCTTGCTCCGCCACGGCAGGTGCGCGGTAACCTTGAGCCACTTGGCATGCTGGTTGAACATCGAATCGATGATGTGGATGAACGCTTCGTAGCAATTGAACAATCCGTGCCGCCCGGTGAGCAGGTAGCCCTCCAGCCAGCCTTCGCTCTGGTGTTCGCTGAGCATTTCCATCACCCGGCCGCTGGGTTCGAGAAATTCGTCGTTCGGCACTGTTGCTCCATCCCACTGGCGATTCGTGACTTCAAACAGCGCCTCCAAACCGTTGGACAGCGTCTCGTCTGGGCCGAACACGCGGAAATTCCGCTGCTCGTTGTTCAGCTTCGCGATATCCCGCAGGAACGGCCCGAGCACATGGGTATCGCCTATGCCGGGTGCACCGGGCTCTGGCACGTCGGCAGCGTAGTCGCGGAAATCCGGCATGCGCAGGTCGCGCAGCAGCTTGCCGCCATTGGCGTGCGGATTCGCACCCATGCGTCGCTCGCCCTTCGGCGCAAGTTCGGCCAGTTCGGCTTTCAGACAGCCCTGTTTATCGAAGAGTTCTTCCGGGCGATAGCTTCTCAGCCAGTCTTCCAGCAGTTTGAGGTGCTCGGGTTTCTTGTGCGGATGAAGCGGCACCTGGTGCGCGCGGAAAGTACCCTCGATCTGCAGGCCGTCGACGATCTTCGGTCCTGTCCAACCCTTGGGCGAGTTGAGGACGATCATCGGCCAGCGCGGCCGTGTAAGATTGCCGTGTTCCCGCGCCTCCTGCTGGATCTTTTTGATCTGCTCCACTGCCGTATCGAGGGCCGCGGCCATCGCATGATGCATCAGCGCTGGGTCGTGGCCCTCGACAAAGACGGGCGCCCATCCGTAGCCGCGCATCAACTGTTCCAGTTCTTCATGTTCGATCCGGGCGAGTATGGTCGGGTTGGCGATCTTGTAGCCATTGAGATGCAGTATCGGCAGCACCGCGCCATCGGTGGCCGGATCTAGAAACTTGTTGGAATGCCATGCCGTGGCCAGCGGTCCGGTTTCCGCCTCGCCGTCGCCGACGACACAGGCAACGATCAGATCAGGATTGTCGAATACCGCACCGAAGGAATGGCTGAGCGAATAACCCAGTTCTCCGCCCTCGTGGATCGAGCCCGGGCACTCGGGCGAGGCATGGCTGGGTATGCCGCTGGGAAACGAGAACTGCAGAAATAATTTCTGCAGTCCGGCTTCGTCCTGGCTGATGTTCGGATAGATCTCGCTGTAAGTGCCCTCGAGATAGGTGTTGGCTACCACCGCCGGGCCACCGTGTCCCGGCCCCGAGACGTAGATCATGTCGAGATCGTATTTCTTGATAACCCGGTTCAAATGCGCGTAGATGAAATTCTGCCCCGGCGTTGTGCCCCAGTGCCCCAATAACATCTTCTTGATGTCCGCCTGCGCGAGCGGTCGCTTCAGAAGCGGATTGTCGAAAAGATAAATCTGGGCGACCGACAGATAATTGGCGGCGCGCCAGTAGGCATCCATCTTGTGGAGCAGTTCTGGAGTGAGTGTAGTGGTATTGAATTTCTGGGTATTTGTATTCATGTCATACCTTCCTCCGTTGTCGCGTTCAATCCGATAACGCGACAGACCGACCTTGCGATCATAAGTTCTTCGCTCGTGCGGATGACACGGACCACGACCCGGCCGGCCGCTGTGGAAATCACGCCCTTGTTCGCCGCGTTATGGTGTTCTTCGATTTCAATTCCAAGAAACTCAAGGCCGGCGCAGATACGGGCACGTATCACCGGCGCGTTCTCTCCGATACCTCCAGCAAAAACCAATGTATCCAGTCCGCCCAGCGCCGCAGCATATGCACCTATCCATTTCTTGACCTGGTAGCAAAACAGTTCGATCGCTTCGGCCGCGCGCACGTCCTGCGTTTCACGGTCGAGCAAGTCACGCATGTCGGAACTGCTCTCCGATATGCCGAGCAGTCCCGACTCGTGGTTCATCATTCTGTCGAACTGTGCTGCAGTCATTTGTTCGCTGCGCCACAGAAACGAAACCAAACCGGGATCCATGTCACCAGAGCGGGTGCTCATCGGCAATCCGGCAGCCGGAGTGAAACTCATGCTGGTATCCACGGACTTGCCTTCTCGAATTGCTGCCAGACTTGCTCCATTGCCGAGGTGGGCGAGGATCACGCGCCCCTTGCTTGCTGCAGGGTCGCCAAGACGGGCGAGTTCCCCCATCAGAAACTCATACGACAAGCCGTGAAAACCGTAGCGCTGTATGCCCTGCGCTTCATAGCGGCGCGGGATCGGCAGCAACTTCGCGACACGCGGAATACTGCGGTGGAAAGCTGTATCAAAACAGGCCACCTGAGGCAGTTTCGGGTAACGCCGGCGTAACACTTCGATTAGTTCGATCTCAAGTGGCAGATGTTCCGGATCGTATGGTGTGATGCGATGCAGTTCTGCCATCAATTCCCGGGTCACCACCTCCGGAGCACTGTGTTCCATGCCGTGCACCACCCTGTGTCCCACCGCCACAATGGATTCGAAGCCTTGCTGTTTTTCGAGACTATCGATCAGGAATTCCACTGCCGATTTGTGATCGGATGCGGCGATGTTTACCGCGGCTTGCGGCATTCCATCAGGGTCAAGAAATGTCAGATTTGTCCCGTTCATGCCGATGCGGTCGATCTTTCCATGCAGTCTGCGCAGCGGCTGTTCACCGACTCGATACAGCGCAAACTTGACGCTCGACGAACCGCCGTTGATGGTCAGAACGGAAGGGGTCGAATTCATCGCTGCCACAGAATCCGAGAGGATTCAAGCGGGACCGCCACACCGTCACGTTGCGGGATAAGCCGCGCCGTATAGTCCGAAGCAGGCCGTTTCGCAGGCACCCCGACACGATAGGCATAACCGTTTGAAGCACCGACCAGTTGATGCACACGCTCCATCTCTACTCGTTCCGGCGCCCCGCCGTTCACGCCATTTGCAAACAACTCGACCCGTACCAGATCCGGATCGAGATCGTCGAGATAAGCCTGCACTTCGAATATATGCTGCTCTCCGCCGTCTTCAACCTTCACGTCGCCGAAGCGTAGCGTGGCCCAATGTTCATCCAGTGCATGCCGCCAATTAACAATATCTGCGCCGATTTCGCCTTTACCGGCAGCTCGCTCACGGTAGGCCGACGCCGCAGGGAGATAATGTTGTTCGGTATATTCGCGCACAGCACGATTGGTCGAAAAGCGCGAAGTCAATTGCGCCATGCTTTCCCTCATCCGGTTAACCCATGCGGCAGGTATACCTTGTTCATTACGCGTATAGAACTCCGGGACCACCTCGCGTTCGAGCAGTTCGTAGAGCGCGTCGGCTTCGACGGCGTCCCATGCGGGATCGCTATCGTGTTCCCGGCCATCGCCCAATGCCCAGCCAATTTCCGGCGTGTAGGCTTCCGCCCACCAGCCATCCAGTTCGGACAGATTGATGCCGCCATTGACCAGTACCTTCATGCCACTCGTTCCGCATGCTTCCCAGGGACGTCGCGGAGTATTGAGCCAGACATCCACGCCCTGCACCATGTGCTCGGTCAAATGCATGTCGTAATCACTGAGGAAGATCACATGGGGCCGCGCCTCGGATCGCCGGATGAAATGTATCCATTGCTGTATCAGCGCCTGCCCGTCCAGATCTGCGGGATGCGCCTTGCCGGCGATGATGAGTTGTACCGGGTGTTGCGGATTGGTCAGCAGACGCAACAAACGATCAGGGTCGCGCAGCAGCAGGTTAGGTCTTTTGTAGCTGGCAAAACGTCGCGCAAATCCCAGTGTCAATGTGTTGGGATCAAACAGATGTTTTGCAAACTCAACATCGTCGAATGAAGAACCGGATGCAGCCAACTCCCGGGACAATCGTACGCGCGCGTATTCAACAAGAGACTTTCTGGCGGTGGTACGAAATTCCCAGAGCCGGGCATCGGGGACGCGCCGTATGTCCTGCGCCTGTGTCTCCATCGTCCCCAGCCAGCGGTCCTTGCCGCAAGCTTCTGTCCAAAGCTCATCGGCATCCGCCGAATCCCAGGTCGGCATATGGACACCGTTGGTCACATGTCCGACCGGCACCTCATCCGCCGGCCAATGCGGAAAAAGAGGCCCGAAGAGTTGCCGGCTGACTTTCCCATGCAAGCGGCTTACGCCATTGACTGCGCCACTCCCGCGTATCGCAAGATAAGCCATGTTGAAAGGTTCCGACGCATCGTTCGGATCCCGGCGACCCAAAGCCAGCAAATCGTGGAGTGATATTCCCAGCTTCTCGGTGGCATATCCGCCGAGATATTGCTCGATGAGCGCCGGAGAAAAATGATCGAACCCGGCAGATACTGCCGTGTGCGTGGTGAACAGGTTACCCGCCCGGGTGACCTCGAGCGCCGCATCGAATCGCTGACCGCTTTCCTTCATGAAACTCCGCGCGCGCTCCAGCACCGCAAATGCCGCATGTCCCTCATTCAGGTGACAGACTTCCGGTTTGATGCCGAGCGCCGCGAACAACCGCCATCCGCCGATCCCGAGCAGCATTTCCTGTTTGAGGCGCAACTCCGGCCCGCCGCCGTAAAGCTCGCTGGTAATACCCCGATGTACCGGGTAATTCGCCGCATCATTGCTGTCCAGCAGATACAGCTTCACGCGACCGACCTGAACCTGCCATGCACGCAGCCAGACCGAATAACCGGGCAACGCGATCTCCAGCCGCAACCATTCGCCGTTCGCCTGGCGCAAAGGCGTGATCGGCAACTGTCCGGGATCGTTATACGGGAACAGTGCCTGTTGCGCGCCGTCCTTGCCGATCACCTGGTGAAAATAACCCTGCTGGTAAAGCAGACCGATGCCGATCACCGGGACGCCCAGATCGCTGGCAGCCTTGAGTTGATCGCCTGCCACGTTGCCGAGTCCGCCGGAATATATCGGCATCGCTTCGCTCAACATGTATTCCATGCTGAAATACGCAACACAGCCAAGCTGCGATTGTGGGCAGGTTTTCTGAAACCACGCGGGTGCATGTGCCTCAACCTGTCTGGCTTCCAACAGATCGTCAACCTTTTTGCAAAAAACAGGATTGTCCAAAACTAGCTGGAGTTTCTCGCGCGAAACAGTCTGCAACACGACCCAAGGATTTTGGGTCATCTCCCAGAGCGCGGGATCCAGTTCTCGCCAAACTTCATCAGCACCATGATTCCACGCTGAACGCATATCCAACGCGAGCTCGGCCAATGATTCGACCCCCTCCACGTCCGAACACATAAAACTTTCCTTCGGATGGATGATTCGTGTTGGTTCGTTCATAGCCCTATCCTCAAAATTGCCGCAGTTGCAAATTGCCTATCGTGGCACTGTTCATGTTTGTTTGGCCTTAGTCAGTACTTCACTTTTGGAGGCGATGCGCTCCATCAGGCCGCGCCAGGATTTTGCGAAAGATTGCGCGCCTTCACGCTGGAGAGTTGCCGCGAGCGCTGCATCATCCACGCCCGCCGATGCAAACTCGGCGAGTTCTGTTTCGGCATCGCCGCCATCCGGCGGCAATACGTCTTTCACTTTGCCATGGCCGGCAAACCCGAGCAGCGTCTTCTCGGGAATGGTGTTGATGGTATTCGGTGCCGCGAGCGCTTCAAGATAAAGTGTGTCCGGTGCCGCGGGATCCTTGGTGCCGGTGCTGGCCCAAAGCAGGCGTTGCGGCCTCGCGCCGGCTGTGGCGAGTTTCTGCCAATGCGTTGAAGCCAGCAGATCGCAATAGGCTTTGTAAGTACGCTTGGCGATCGCGATGCCGAGACGGTTGCGCAGCGCATCCGGCACCTTGTCCCTGATCGCGACATCCCAGCGGCTGACGAAAAGCGATGCCACCGATGCGATACGCGGATCGAGACCGGCGGCGATGCGCCGCTCTACACCGCGCATGTAAGCTTCTGCCGCAGCAATGTAGTGCTCGCGAGAGAACAACAGCGTGACGTTCACCGGCACGCCTGAAAAGATCGCTTCCTCGATCGCCGGAATGCCCGCTGGGGTGCCCGGGATCTTGATGAAAAGATTGGGGCGTTGCGCACGCGCATGCAGATTCACTGCGGCCTTTATCGTTGCAGCAGTGTCGTCTGCGAGCAAAGGTGACACTTCAAGCGACACCCATCCGTCGACGCCGCCGGTGGCGTCGTGGGCCGGACGGAACAGATCTGCCGCGCAGGTCAGATCTTCCAGTGCGAGCTCGAAGAACAACGCCTCGCCCGACTTGCCGGCCAGCACTTTTTGATGGATAGCTTCATCATAGAAATCACTCTCTTTGATTGCGTGTTCAAAGATCGTCGGATTGGAAGTCAGTCCTGTCACGGACAGCTCGTTGATATAGCGGGCCAGTGTTCCGCTCGTCAGCAAACCGCGCGTGATATTGTCTAGCCATAGACTTTGACCAAGGTCATGCAGCTGTTTTGTGGTTTTCATTTATTCACTTTCACTAGTGTCGGGTTATGCCATTTTCCATCTGGCGCAATCAGCGCATCGGCCTGTTTCGGCCCCCAGCTTCCGGGCTTGTAAGGGTAAGCCTGGTGATGCGTATCAAGAACGGGATCGACCACTGCCCAGGCAGCCTCAACCGCATCCTCGCGGGTGAACAGCGCGCCGTTGCCGTTCATCGCATCGCTCAACAATCGCTCATACGGTGTTTCCTTTAACTCCTGTTCATCCAGCAGGTAGAGCTCACGCTGGTCGCCGACGAATTCCTTGCCTGCTCGTTTCACGCGCGCGGCGAGCGCGACAGCCGAGTTGGGAGACAGCCGGAAGCGCAGATAATTGGCCCGGCCATCTAGCGGCGCAGAATCATCGAACAATCTCTGCGGTGGCGGTTTCAATTCCACCATGACCTCCGCCGCCGTATTAGCCAGGCATTTTCCGGAACGCAGATACCATGGCACACCTTGCCAGCGCCAGGAGTCGATGAACAACTTGAGTGCGCAAAATGTCTCGACATCCGAATCCTTCGCCACGCCCTGCTCCTTGCGGTATCCGGCGTACTGGCCGCGAACTACATCGTCCGGCTGCAGCGGGCGCATCGCCTGGAACACCTTGGCTTTCTCGCTGTGCACTGCTCCATAACCCTGATAGGCCGGCGGCTCCATCGCCAGCAGCGCGACGATCTGGAACAGATGGTTCTGGATGACGTCGCGCAAGCAACCGGCACTTTCATAAAAAGCGCCGCGGCCCTTCACGCCAAAATCCTCGGCCAGTGTGATCTGCACACTGGCCACGTGATCACGGTTCCAGATTGGCTCGAGGAAGGAATTGGCGAAACGGAAATAGAGGATGTTCATGATCGCCTCTTTCCCTAGATAGTGGTCGATGCGAAAGATCGAATCCTCTTCGAACACTGACAGCGCGACGCGATTGAGTTCACGCGCCGAATCAAGGTCGCGCCCGAACGGTTTTTCGACGATCACGCGCGCGTGATCTGCCAGACCCGCCGCGCCGAGTCCTTTGATAACCGTTGCGAACAATGAAGGCGGGATGGCGAGGTAATGCGCAGGGCGTCGTGAGTTGCCCAACACCTTTTTGAGCGCTTTAAAAGTATCCGTGTCGTTGTAATTGCCGCTCACATACTGGAGCGAAGAAAGAAGTTGATTGAGTGCGGCCCTGTCATCGATCTTGCCGGCTTGCCTGATACTGTCGTTCGCGCGCTTGCGCAGTTCTGCCAGGCTCCATTTT
>Ga0210097_1000146_pt1 | contig 30407 bp, 32 predicted proteins | sample Joice_CattailNLA_2_FD_185521 | JGI IMG/M metagenome (GOLD analysis project Ga0210097, IMG submission 185521) | Wetland microbial communities from San Francisco Bay, California, USA, that impact long-term carbon sequestration - Joice_CattailNLA_D2... | ecosystem: Environmental > Aquatic > Marine...
TGCGGTCCGATTCCTTCCGTGGCGATCTCGGAAAGCATCGGCGCGCTTCTCGGCGGGACAGGGCTCTACTTCTATGACGCCATCTCCCCGATCGTGGACGCATCTTCCCTGGAGATGGACCGGGGGTTCTTCGCCGACCGGTACGGACCCGGATCGGGGGATTACCTCAATTTCCCGATGACAAAGCTCGAGTGTGAGGAGTTCCTCTCGGCATTGCTGTCGGCGCGCGTCGTCCCGGCCCGGGAATTCGAGGAGGAGCGGTACTTCGAATCGTGCATGCCCATCGAGGTTCTCGCCCGCCGGGGGCCGGAAACACTTCTCTTCGGGGCCATGCGGCCGGTCGGGCTCCGGGACCCCCGGACGGGAGAAGTCCCGTACGCCGTCGTCCAGCTTCGCAAGGAAAACGAGGCGGGGACGATGTACAATCTCGTCGGATTCCAGACGAAACTCGCCTATCCGGAACAGGAACGGGTCTTTTCCCTGATACCGGGGCTTGGCCGGGCGAAGTTCCTCCGGTACGGGTCGGTCCATCGCAACAGCTTCCTCGACTCTCCCCGGCACCTGCATCCCACCATGGAGTTCAGGAACCGGCAGGGCCTATTCTTCGCCGGGCAGATCACGGGGGTCGAGGGGTACGCAGAGTCCAACGCCTCCGGTTTCGTCGCTGCGATCTCCGCCGCCGCCCGGGTTGCCGGGAAGGAACCCCCCGAATTTCCGGAGGAGTCGATGGTCGGGGCGCTGATGCGGCACATCACCTCTCCCAGTCGGGGGACGTTCCAACCGATGAACGCCAACTTCGGCCTTCTTCCTGTTCCTCCCGAGGTCAGGAAGCGGGACCGGAGAGCGCGACAGGCGGACCTGGCGCTCTCCTCGATCGGAGAATTCCGCAGAAGAATGTTTAATTTTAACCCCTTGTGTGTTACATAAACGCGGAGTTAAAATTTCCCTTTCATTTCCTGTATGTTGGAAAGACGAGTCTCCCCAGGTTGCGCCTGGGTTGCGGATTTTTCGAGGAGTTTTCCGAGGCGATCCATCGCGCCACGGTCTTTCCCGGGGATCAGGTGACCGTAAATATCGACCGTCACCTTGATGGAACTGTGCCCCGCCTGGTCCTTGACGTATACGAGGTTCTCTCCGTTCTGGATCATCCAGGAACAGAACGAGTGCCGCAGTTCGTGGAACTTGATGCTCCGTACTCCCGCCTTCTTCAAACAGGTGGACAGCATTCGACGCACGTTGTCATCTCGCAGCCTTTCCTCCCGCTTGGTAGGGTAGTACCACCGTTTCGGGAATACCCACTCTGACATCGACCGTCCATTGGCCAAGTCATCCGCCGCCAGGGCCTTCTTGTGTCCATTCAGTACGTCCAGGAGAGGGTCCGACAGGTCGATCCTTCTGACCTTCCCCGTTTTCGTTGTCCCCAGGTGCCCGCTCCAGTCGGCCCGCCTTACCTCGATGAACTTCCCACGCCAGTCGATGTCTCCCCATTGCAGGGCGATGATCTCCCCCTGCCGCATCCCCGTCATCATGGCCGTGAGAAGGATCGGGTACGCCTTCGGGAACTGCTCCCTCGCCGCCTCTAGGACGGCTTGTCCTTCCTCCGGGGTCAGGGCGGTCATCCCTTCACCAAGTTTAGGTTGCCCGATGTACCGCCCCGGTCGGCGGGTCGGGTTGACCGTCACGATGGCATCCTCGATAGCGTGCTCGAAAATGGAGGACATCCGGTGGATCATGGCCCCCACGGTGCGCGGAGCGTATCCCGCCGCCTTCTTCTGGTAGATGAAGTCCTTGATGTCCTTCCTGGTGATCTCGTTGATGGGTCGATTCCCGAAAGCGGGGGTCAGGTGCGTTTTGAGGATGTCTGCATAGCAACTTTGCGCGGACGGTTTCAGGGAGGCCTTGACGTATCCCTCCATCCACTTCTCGGCGAATTTCCCGAACGTCGGGACCGGCGGGGGAGCCTTGATCTGAAATTCCGCCGCCGCGATCTGTTTCTCGATCTCCTTGGCGAGTTCCGCCGCCGCCCGCTTGGAACCGACCTTCTTTGCACGACGGTCGCCGTTGTAGTCGATGAATACCCACCACTCCCCGGGTTTGCGTTCTCTCACCTTGACGCCCATCTATCTCACCTCCCTTTCCCTTTTGCCGTGCGGATGGTTAAGGAGATCTCGGCTTGGAGAGAGCGAAATATTTTCACCGGGGGTGAATTCACTAACCCTCCCTCGCCATCAAATATATGGCCGGAAGCAAGGAATCCCCTCCTTGAAGAGAGCAGGGGCCATCGTGGTTCCTGTCGTTCTTCCGGCCTTTCCCTTCTGTTTCCCCGGAGGGCGAAATGATCGACTTCCTTAATCCCAATATAGTTGTTATCAGCCTCGTGATAAGTGTCTTCATTCTTCTCTGGTTCGTCCAGTTTTCCATAGACGATGAGGACATTTAATGGCTCATATGGGTACTGATGGCATTTATCGCTCTCTACCTCCTTTGGGTTGGCGGTTCATGGTTGGTGGCGCGGTTTATGTAACCGATGCATTCATACTGATAACGATACGTCCCTTTGCGCTCCCGTACCTTAACGCCCATCAGGCCGCCTTTCCCGCTGCCCGTTTCTTCAGCGGGGTAAGCGTTTGTCTCGCGAATTCGTTTGCTCCTGCTTTAAGCACCGCATAGGCAAGTTCCAACGAATCGTCGGCGATGCTTGCGAAGTCAGGCATCTTATGACGTGTTCATGTAACGATTCCCCTAAATCCTCCGAATCGGAGAAGTCAGGAACCATCAGGCTCCCCCAAAATGTTTTTAGCGCTCCCGTGTCTTTTTCGTGGATCTTCCTCATTTTTCCCTCCCTCCTTTCGTTTCGAGGTTCACCCCGCCTTGCGCCTGTTGCGAATGTACCGCTTCAATTCCATCAGGTCGAATCGTACCAACTTCGGCCCGATGCGGATGCAAGGGATCTCCCCCCTGGCCGCGAGACGGTACACGCTCGAAACCGATATACCGAGCCGATGCGCGACGATGCTCGCCTTGAGCAATCCTTCCGGCTCCTTCACCTCTATACCTCCTCTCATCAATAATGATACTAAAGATATTAATAATAGTATATGAAGTCAAAGATATTTGTGATATATGTTCTGACATGGGTAGAGGAGAAAAGAAGTCGGGCCAGGTAAATGTCCGATTGGAACCTTCATTGATGGCCGCCGTCGATGCAGCCGCCGAAAAGGAGGACCGCCCCGTGGCGGCGATGGCCCGTATTCTCATCAAGGAAGCCCTCGATGCCCGAGCGAAGAAGGGGAAGAAGAAAACCCCCTGAATTGCCCCCAGGGCCACGATCTCCCTTGGAGCCGCCCTTTCCGCCCTCCTCCACGGGCGGGGGGGTCTATCCGGCCGTCGTGGTCGCCATGGGGAGGTATAGGCCGACCTATCGCGAACCATCAAGAGTCCCCCGCGCCGGTGATCACATCCCGGGGAGGATCTACCGTCAGGGCCTTCTCCCGGTATGCGCCCCACTCGTCATCGATAAACCCACCCCCCCACCCCTTACCAGAAGGTAGATCGTCGCTTGTAGGCCGCCCCACGGCCTCTTTGGGGGGAAGAAACCTCTCCTCTCGGAGCGCCTTGGGGAAGCGCCCCAACGATGATTATTTTTTTGTCCCTTAAGGGAACCATAGCCGCGCGGATTACATCTTAGTAATGAGATCCTCTTATTTTTACGGACATTTAATTTATCAACTACTCCAATGCAACGTCCTATAAGGAAAGGAGAGTTGAAAATGTCCAGGAAATACATAGATTTCAGTAACTATGCGGAACCCGACTGGATCTCACCACTGGATTTTAGAAATATAGTCCGAAAAAAGAAGATGGAGTCGGGTCCGAGACTGCACGTGATATCCCCGCCGGAGTTCCGAGAAATGGCCTACAAAAAGACAAAGGAGACAGGGCCGCTAATGAGTAGAATCTTTGATTGGCTAGCTGCTTGAGCTTGGGCAACCGTTTGGGGCAATCTTGCACCCCGAGTGGGAACCGAAAAACCAATCAAGTCTCAGAGCAGGTACCTACCTAAGAAAAGAAAAATGGGCCTTGCTCGATGAAGGGAGACTTGTCGGCTCCCGTCAACATCTCCTTTTTATAAGGTAGTGGCTATCGACTCCGTCTTTTTTTGCGCCTTCGTGAGCAATTTTCAAAGACCGGATTGATTAAAACCGGAAGGGGGGACGGCCCTTCCCGTAAAAACCGTCCCCCAATCCAGCTTGCGCTGCCTCCCCCCCTCACAACACACCGACGCCATGGCATCGGCCCCTGGCAAAGAGGGGAAGCGTTCTTCCCGGCCGGCGCAAAGCGACCGGGGAAACACCGCCAGGGGGGAAGAGAGCGGAGCGTAGGGAGGAAACCGCCCCTCCCGCCGGGGTAGGCCTCGGCGGGTGTGTGCCCGGGATTCGCGACGGCTGCCCCCGGGCATGGCAGGGGAAAGGGGTAGAATGCCCCACCGCCGCGAATTCGTACAAGGGGGAATCAGTCATCGATAAGTCTGCGGCCATCCACTACCCCAACCGCTTCGGCGGAGGCGGTCCGCCTCATTCTGGAGACCGATGGACTTGGTTCTCTCGGTTCCCGGGACGATCTCCGCTTTGCCCGCAAGGACGAGATGCGAGGCGTCGCTGTAATCCACCTCATGCTCGTCCCCGACAGAGACGACCCTCCCGTTGGCGTAGTACCTCGGCTGGATGGCCCGCACCTTCACCATCTTGATCTTCATCGGTTCCGTGATTCGCATATACCCTCCTACGAAACAGAAGTCGCAACGGAGAACACCGCCGGATGCTCGACCACTACATCGCAGAACGAAAGCAACACGATCTCCGTGGTCCCGGCCTTGCCCTGCGTGTACGGATTGACGATGGCCTCCAGCGCCTCGATGCAGATCAGGAGCCGAGAAAAATCGCCCAGGATGATCGTGTCGTCGTCGATCCCCGTGGTCGCCAGGACCGGGACGCCCGCCATCCGCCCGTCGTCGCCGACGAGGAAGATCCCGGAGTCGGCAATCTTCTCCCGACCCGCGAGGGTTTTCTTCACCGTCGGGGACATGATGAAAGCTGTCGGGTTCCCATTGGCGTTTTCTACCGCCTTGATCTGCGCGAGAGCTGTCGCCAAGGCATAGGCCTCACCGGATTGCGAATCGACGCCGGGGACATTCGCGATGCCCAAGGGTTGTCCGTCCGTCCCGGTTCCCACGAGGGCCGCAGCGTCCATGGCCCGGGCAAGGAGGGCGATCAGCTCCCGCAGGACCACGCGCTCCGGAAGTCTCCCGATGATAATGTTCAGCATCCTGAAGATATCGACGCTCGCCGAGACAAGTTTCGCCGACCTACTGGCAGAACTGAACGTCATGCTCGTCTCGTCTATCGTCCCGCCGTCCGGATCCACCCAGGACGCCGACCCGACGCTGGCAACGCGGGGAAGGGCGCTCCAATCGCCATTTGGGGCCTCGTACTGCGCCCCCGCCCGGGCGCATACCAGGGCCGCCTGTAATGCGTCAATCACCGTAGTCGGCTGCGATGATTTTGTGGTGTACGCGCCTTCGGGGCCGGATGTCACGGCAAGATCCCTCCGCTGGAGAGTCTGAAAACAGATGTCAGAAATCACCAACCCCCGCCTTCCTGCCACGAGGTCTTGCTTCTCCGGGGAATCCACGAATTTGTCCAGGCGACGGAGGAGAATCCGATCCTCCTCGCCATACATCCTTGCAACCAATCTTTTCGCACTCATCGTCTTGTTTCTCCTTCTGCTTCTTCGCGAAGCCGGATATATGCTGCGTACTCTTCATCATTCAGCCCCGTGGGGCGCCGACGGGAAACCTCACGACGCCGTGAAGTTCTTTCCTCCGGACGCGGGACCCCTGACCGATAGAAACCTTTTTGCTTGAGGCTACGGACCACCTAGTCCTCGTTTCCGATCCGCCCCGGCGAGACTCTATTTTTCATCGCTTCTTGACCTCTTTTGCACCAACGGTGGACAAGGCCGCCAGCTCGTCAAGCGCCCGATAGATCTCCTCCTGGATAAGCGCGGCGACTTCCGGGATGGAACTACACGCGGCGATCTGGGGCGCGAGGCGGGCGGGGAGGGCAAGCAACCTCGACCGTATCGCAACCACAATGGATTCCAGCACCCTCGCGATGTCGTCAATGTCGGCAACCTCCGGAGGCATCGCCTCCCGGGCTGCGTAATCGGCGTACCACTTCTCACAGGCCGCGAGGTCGTACTTCCCCGGCCCGATCTTCGGTAGCCCGATCTTCTCCAGGTTGAACACGGTCCGCCGGGTCACTCCAAGGCGCTTACCAACCGCCGATGCCCCCCCTGTTTTTACTTTCCTATCTGCCATTCATGTCCCCCTTGTAACAAAATGGTGCAAAGTGAAATGATCCTCCGGAGGAGTCGGTAGGGACACGCGATGATCGCGGGACACCTGTGGTCATTGCCGTCCCAAGGACACCCTTTATTATCAACCACCTATGCCTCATATCTCATGCTTCCCTTTCCATCTTCTCCCGTCGATCCAGTTCCTTTTGCACCGCTTCCCTGGCAATCCGCATTACGATCTGGCGCCTCCACAGGTGGCAACACCTGCGGGCCTTGCATTCATCGACGGGGTGATCGCGCAGTTCGCACGACAGAACGGCGCATACATCCGGGTCCGGGGGAAGGGTAGTCATTGTCCCCGTCCCCCCCCGTTCCCGCCGTTTTTCTGTCGTTGGTGATGATGACGGCCCACAAGCGTCAGAAGGCCATCGTTGCTAATAGCCACTATCCCGCCCCCGCCTTCCGCTTGCCGAGGATGCGGTCGAGGTCCACCTTCGCCGGTCGGGTAGGTTCGCGACGGAAGGCCGCCATGTATTCGTCCAGGTCTGCTCTGGAGAAGCGAATCCCGAAATCAGTACGGAAATGCGGTATCAAAGGAAGCCGCCGTCGGACAGTTCGCCCGGACACGCCAAGGTACGCCCCGGCCCCGTCGAAATCTAAATCGTAAGGGCCGGTCATTCGGGCAATTCCGTGAAAAGTTTTTCGGGAGGGACTCCAAGGGCCGAGGCAAGGCGCTGTGAATCCTCATTCGTGACGAGGGCACCGCTACCATGCTCGGCCCTACAAATCCACGGTTGCGAGCGTTTTACCGCTTTGGCAAGTGATTCCTGCGTATATCCCGCGAGAAGGCGGGCAGGTCGGAGGGTAGTCGGGGGTTTGAATGTTTCATTCATGTCCCTTTTTATACGGATTACCTGGGGTGTGGTGGGGGGACGATAATTGGTCGGGAATTGCCCCCCCTGCGGGTCATCGTCGTTTTCGTGCGGCCTTTACATCTTCCAGGGATCTTTTCTTGCCATAGGTGATTTCAGCGGCGAGAACGAGCGCCTTCCGGACAGGGTGTCCACAAAGCCTATGGATCACAGGCCCCAGGGTGTTATAGAGGTCGTAATGGAGTGCCGTCTTCTTGTTCTTTATGGCCGCTGGTGGACGTAGCATTGACAAGATCTTTTCTATGTTTTCCGTCATTGTTTCAAATCCACTTCCGGATGGTGCGCCTCGGAATCGATCTCCAATGATTTTTAGAACCTTGAGCGCAGCCCGTGCCTCATTTGGGGTAAATGCCTCTGCTGGCCGTTCGGCAAAGTCGGCACAGATGCGGACGATCAACAGAAATGTATTCTCGTCTATGCGCCCGCCCTCATCCGCGAGCAAGTTGAACAGTTCCACAGTCCGGGGATCATCAATTATTCGCAGCCCGTGCCGCCGAACCTGAGCGTCGGGATATTTCTTAAGTTCCCGTTTCGCAGCATTTAGAAAAAAAGTGCGGGCGAGAATTACACGGTGGGGGTCGCGTTCTTCCTGGGATGGGCCTCCTTCCTTCATCCAATAACGTACCGCCTCGCCGCTTTCTTTCTCCGCCTCGTCATGGTCGGGGAAAGTCGTCGGTTTTGCAGTTAGGTTTTTATCGTCGCCTTGAGGTTTCCCCCCGCGCTTCTTCGCCTTGGATCTCCTGAGCCGTTCGAGACAGACGTTTTTTGCGAGTCTATGGAGCCAAGTCGAAAAAATCGCCCCTTTGTCATTTTTGTAGGTTTTGATTCCTTTAAGGAATACATCCGATGCCACTTCTTCGGCGTCATCCTCGTTTTGTAAAATCCCAGCGGCCAAGCTTATAATCCGCCCCCGGTGATCTTTGAACAGATCGGCGAATGCGTCCTGGTCCCCTTGCTGCGCCTTCTGGATTAGGTTTCTTTCGTCCATCTTGCCACCTCCGTATGGTGGCCGTATGGTGATCCGGGGGAAGCGGTTGTAGGTTTTTACTTGGCGATCTTCCGGCCTTTCCCTTTGTGTCGAGGGGATCCTTCGGAGTTGTCGTCCTCGACTAATATCGTTTTAATAGCCTTTTTTCCCACACCCTCATCGGTGTGGGGTCGAAATATCTTATCAAGCGCGTCCTGATCGTGGGATTCCCCGCCCCCCTTTAACGGGTTCTCCCCGGTTCCCTTGGTCATGGAGGATGAACTCCAGGACCCTTTCTTGAGCGAGTCGAATCCGCGGAGAAGATCTTTCCGAGGAAATTTCGTTTGCTTATTCTTTCTCTCGTACGCGTAATGAATAGAAATCACTACGACCAACAGGAAGAGGAAAAGGAGCACAAACAGCCCAAGCACAGATCCCCTCCGAAATGGAGTTCACCACACCGAATATTTTTATCAGGCGATAGGGAGCGGGTAGAGCAGAAAACAAACCGGGGGAAGCGGGCACGGTTCCCGCTTGTCGGCACGCGTTGCCTATCCCCCGGGAGTCAATGTTCTCTACTCCTTCTCGCCCTTCCCGCACACGGCTTCGAAGAATGCACTACTCATATCGTCAGCGGTGAAGTAAGACCAGTCACTGGTTTGTACGTTATCACTATAATCTGGTCCCCCGGATTTTCCTTGCAGCACCTTGAACCGGCGACGAGAACAATCCACCTCGTCCAATTCCTCAACCCATATCGATGGTACGCCCGCCTTAGTGATGTCGGTGGATACTCTCTTCCACCACACAAGAATGGTCCCCTCCGGTGTCGTGTGTATGCTTCTCTTGTCAATGTAATATCGTTCTTTCAAGGGTAAAGTATCGCTCTGGTAAAAAAACGACCAATCTGCCGAGTAGGCAAGCGTCGCCGTTAGGCCGAGGACAGCGAGACATAGAGTGGCGTACTTCAATCCTTTCATCTTCATCCCTTGTCGGAATCCGGTTGCGTATAGGTTGCGGGTTGTCGCCCTCTCTGACCCTCCCAGTCACGCTCTGTCAATTATAACCTATCGAAACCATTGAATCTTGCTATCCTGTCGTCGCCGTGTTACATAAATCTTTTCCCCCGACGGGGTGAAGGGATGGGCAAGGGGTTGGATTCCGCCATCGAGCAATTCTCCCGGTTTCTTCTTTCCGAGAGGAATGCCTCTCGCGAGACGGTGCGAGCCTATCTCCGCGAGGTATCCGAATTCCGCCAATTCCTGTCGGAAACGGGCAAGGGATTTTCCCCGCACGACGGTTCCCGCTCGTGGGCGTCGGTGTCGGTCGCAGACATGCGCCGTTTCCTCGCCGCGCGATATCCCGGCAAGAAAGGGTCGACCATGGCGAGGAAGATCGCTGCCCTCCGCACCTTCTTCTCCTTTTTGGTCACGTTGGGGAAAATCCCGGGAAATCCCGCCGCCGGGATCACGGCTCCCCGTCGGACGGTGCGCCTGCCGGAATTTCTTCCGGTGGACGAGATGATGGATCTGTTGCGATCCCTTCCCGCGGAGGGGGAAGCGGGGAAGCGGGACGCGGCGATCCTGGAGCTCCTCTATTCCTCGGGGTTGCGCGTCGGGGAGCTCGTCTCCCTGCGGAGGATGGATGTATCGATTCCAGAGGGGACCGTCCGGGTCCGGGGAAAGGGACGCAAGGTGAGGGTCGTCCCCGCGGGGGAGAAGGCGCTTCAGGCCCTGTCTTCGTATCTTGCCGAAGGACGGGTGACCGGCAAGCGGGGAGAGGCAGACGATTGGGAGGGAGCGCTCTTCCGCAATCTGCGGGGGGGAGCGCTTTCGGCGCGCAGCGTTGCGCGCATCCTGGACCGGGCCCTGGAGCGGGCCGGAATCGGGAGGCATCTCTCTCCCCACGGCGTCCGGCATTCCTTTGCGACGCACCTGTTGGAATCGGGCGCGGACCTTCGCGCCATCCAGGAGATGCTGGGGCATGCATCGCTCTCCACAACGCAGCGTTACGCGAGAGTGAACGTGAGCCACCTCGTTCGCGCCTACGAGCAGGCACACCCGCGGGCGGCCGGGTCGGCTCCGCGGAGAAAGCCGGTACCCTCCGGCAGAAGGGAAGAGAGCAATTGAGGGAGGCACGGGGAACGACGATCATCGCGGTCTCACGCGATGGGCGGGTCGCGATGGCGGGAGACGGACAGGTGACGATAGGAAATACCGTCCTGAAGCACACGGCGCGCAAGATACGGCGCCTGCATCAGGACCGAATCGTGGCGGGGTTTGCGGGAGCTACGGCGGACGCCTTTACGCTTTTCGAGAAGTTCGAGGGGAAGCTGGAGGAGTTCAGGGGAAATCTCCGGCGTGCCGCGGTGGAACTCGCCAAGGATTGGAGGACGGACAGAGTGCTCCGACGGCTGGACGCCCTCATGGTCGTAACTGACGGGAGAGACCTGATGCTCCTTTCCGGCAACGGGGACGTTGTGGAACCGGATGACGGCGTGATCGGGGTGGGGTCCGGCGGGTCCTATGCCATGGCGGCAGCCCGCGCCATGCTGCTCCACACAGACAAACCGGCCATCGACATCGCCCGCGAGGCGCTTCGTATCGCCTCCGAGATCTGCATATACACCAATGCGAATGTCGTGGCCGAGGAAGTGGCCGCGTCGTGACCGGGAAGAAGCCGGAGTTGCCGGGCGGCCGCCCGATGGTCCCCCGCGAGATCGTTGCCGAACTGGACCGTTTCATCGTGGGGCAGCAAAAGGCGAAGCGCGCCGTCGCCATCGCCCTGCGGAACCGATGGAGACGAATGCAGGTTCCAGAGGAACTCCGGGAGGAGATCGCCCCGAAGAACATCATCATGGTGGGACCGACCGGCGTGGGAAAAACCGAGATCGCACGCCGCCTCGCGCGCCTGGCCCAGGCCCCGTTCGTAAAGGTCGAGGCCTCCAAATTCACCGAGGTAGGGTATGTCGGACGGGACGTGGAGTCGATGATCCGGGACCTGACCGAGATCGCCGTCCACATGGTGCGCGCGGAGGAGATGGAAAAGGTGGCGATCCGGGCGCGTGGAAGCGCCGAGGAGCGCCTGCTGGACATCCTTCTTCCTCCCCGTCCGCACCGTCCGGGAGAGCAGCCGGCGGATCCGCCGGAGGCGGGCAGCGAGTCGAGGGAGAGGATGCGGGCCATGCTCCGGGAAGGAAAGCTATCGGACCGCATGGTGGAGATCGAGGTCCGCGAGAGCGGAATGCCGCCGATCGACCTCATCGGCGTTACGGGGGGCGGCGGAGAGGGCCTTGAAGGGAATCTGCAGGAGATGCTGGGGAATCTTTTTCCCAAGAAGGTCCGACGGAAACGAATACGAGTCCCGGAGGCCCTCGCGTTTCTCGAGAAGGAGGAAGCGGCGCGGATGATCGACATGGACCAGGTGAAGGCGCTGGCCGTTCGTCGAACGGAGCAGAGCGGTATCGTCTTCCTGGACGAGATCGACAAGATCGCGGGACGGGAGTCCGCGGTCGGCCCGGACGTTTCGCGCCAAGGGGTTCAGCGGGACCTCCTGCCCATCGTGGAAGGGTCGAACGTCACCACGAAATACGGAATGGTCCGGACGGACCACATTCTGTTCATTGCCGCCGGTGCGTTCCACATGACGAAGCCCTCCGATCTCATCCCGGAGATGCAGGGACGGTTCCCCATCCGGGTCGAGCTTTCCCCCCTCACCCGGGAGGATTTCGTGCGCATCCTGACCGAACCGCATGGCTCCCTCACCCGGCAGTACACGGAGCTGCTCGCCACGGAAGGGGTCCGGCTTACCTTCACCCCGGAGGCGGTGGACAGGATTGCCGAGATGGCATGCGAGGTGAATGACCGCACGGAGAACATCGGGGCGCGCCGGCTTCACACGATCATGGAAAAGCTGCTGGAGGACCTCCTGTTCTCCGCCCCGGAGATCGCCGGGCAGGAGATCGTCGTCCCGGCGGAGTACGTGGAGGAGAAACTCGCCGACATCGTTCGGGACGTGGATGTCAGCCGCTACATTCTCTGAGGGACGGAACCATGGAAGACATGCAGGAATACCTCCAGAAGGCCCGGACGCTCACCGAAGCACTCCCCTACATCCGGGAGTTCAGCGGGAAAACCGTCGTCATCAAGTACGGCGGGGCGGCGATGGTGGGCGAGGAGAGGATGTCCTCGTTCGCGGAGAACATCGTTCTGCTGCAATACGTCGGGATACGACCCGTCGTCGTCCACGGAGGAGGACCCCAGATCGACCGCATGCTGGAAAAGCTTTCGATTCCCTTCCAGCGCAAGGAGGGCCTGCGTGTGACCTCCCCCGACGCGATGGAAGTGGTGGAGATGGTGCTCGGGGGGACGGTGAACAAGCGGATCGTCGCCCTGATCAACCTGTTCGGGGGCAAGGCGGTCGGGCTGACGGGGAAGGATGGGGAGCTGATCCGCGCGCGGAAACATTTTGCTCCCTCCCCCGCGGGGGGCGCTGCGCCACCTCTGGACCTGGGGCTCGTGGGCGATGTGGTCGAGGTCCGCCCGGACATTCTCCGGACACTGGAAAGGAGCGGCTTCGTGCCCGTCATCGCGCCGATCGGAGTGGGGGAGCAGGGGGAAGCGTACAACATCAACGGGGACACCGTCGCCGCCGAGGTGGCCGGGGCGCTCTCCGCGGAGAAGCTCATCCTTCTGACCGATGTCCCCGGAGTGATGGACCCTCAGGGGAACCTCGTATCCACCATGACCGCGGACGACACGGCGGCCGCCATCATGGGCGGGACGATCACCGGCGGGATGATTCCCAAGGTGGAATGCGGATTGACGGCGCTGGGCAAGGGGGTGAGAAAGGTGCACATTCTCGATGGGCGGGTCCCCCACAGCGTGATTTTGGAAATCTTCACCGATGCCGGCATCGGGACGGAGATCATCCCCGCGGAGCCGGGAACGTGACGGGAATGACATCCTCCGAGATCATCGGCATGACGCAGACGTACCAGATGGGGAACTACTCCCGCAACCCCGTCGTCTTCGTCCGGGGGGAAGGAACGCGGTTGTTCGACGTCGACGGAAGGGAATATCTCGATTTTCTGGGGGGGATAGCGGTCACCCTGCTGGGGCACGCCCACCCCGGGGTCTCGCAAGCGGTCTCCCTGCAGGTGAAAAACCTTGTTCACGTCTCCAACCTCTTCCATGTGCCTGTTCAGGCGGAACTGGGAAGGCTCGTGTCCGCCGCCACGACCGGCGGCAAGGTGTTTTTCTGCAACAGCGGAACCGAGGCGAACGAGGCGGCGATCAAACTCGCAAGGAAGTGGTCCGCGGACCGGGGGAAGACGGGTGCGCACGAGATCGTCGTGGCGGAAGGTTCGTTCCACGGACGCACCTACGGGGGACTGTCCGCAACGGCCCAGCCGAGATTGCACAAGGGGTTCGAGCCCCTGCTGCCCGGATTCCGGACGGTGGCGTTCGGGGACGTGGCAGCGCTCGAGGCGGCCCTGACGGACACGACGTGCGCCTTCCTCATCGAGCCGATCCAGGGGGAAAGCGGTGTCCGGGTACCTCCACCCGGATACCTGGCGGCCGCCGAGCAGCTCTGCAGGGAAAGAGGGATCCTGATGGTGGTAGACGAGATCCAGACCGGCCTGGGGCGAACCGGTTCGATCCTCGCGAGCGAGCAGTTCGGAATCATCCCCGACATAGTCACTCTGGCGAAGGGACTGGCCAACGGTCTCCCCCTGGGCGCCGCCGTGGCGAACGACGAAGTCGCCGCGTCCTTCGGCCCCGGAACACACGGCGCCACGTTCGGAGGGAACCCGGTCTGCTGCGCCGCGTCAAGGGTCGTACTCGAAACGCTTCGGACGCCGGGGTTTCTCGAGGAGGTCCGACGCAAGGGGCATCTGTTCGCGGAGGGCCTCCGGAAGATCGCGTCCCGCCGGGAGGACATCCGGGAGGTCCGGGGCATGGGGCTCATGCTCGCGATCGAAATGGACGGGGAGACCCGGGAGCTCGCGAACCGGTGCCTTGCGAGCGGTCTCGTCGTGAACAGCACGGCGGGGAATGTTCTGCGGTTTCTCCCGCCGCTGACCGTCACCGACGGGGAGATCCAGCAGGCCCTCTCGATTCTCGAGGGCTCCCTGCCGGAGGGGGGGCGGAAGTGAAGAAGGATCTCCTTAGGGTTCTCGACCTTACCGGGCGAGAGGTCCTTTCCATCGTCTCTTCCGGCCGTGCATGGAAGCGGAGGGGGAGGCGACGGAACGCTCCGCGCCCGCTCGCAGGCAAGTCGCTGGCCATGGTGTTCCAGAAGGCGTCCACGAGGACCCGGGTATCGTTCGAGGTGGGGATGGCCAGGCTGGGCGGACACGCCCTATTCCTTTCCCCGGCCGACACCCAGATCGGACGCGGAGAGCCCGTCCGGGACACCTCCCGCGTTCTTTCCCGGTATGCGGACGGGATCATGATCCGGACGTTCTCCCACGTTGTCGCCGAAGAGATGGCTGTCGCGGCGTCCGTCCCCGTGATCAACGGACTGACGGATGACCACCACCCATGCCAGGTTCTTGCCGATCTCATGACGGCCCGGGAGCGCGGCTTCGACCTGCGCCGGATGCGCGTCGCCTATGTCGGTGACGGGAACAACGTCGCGAACTCCTGGGTGGAAGCGGCCCACCTCATCGGGTTTACATTACGCGTCGCATGCCCGAAGGGGTACGAGCCTTCCGCGAGGATCCGTCGGGAGGCGGAGGCGATAGGAAAGGGGGACGTCCGGGTGCTGCGGGATCCGGTCGAGGCGGCAAGAAAGGCGGACATCCTGTACACCGACGTGTGGACGAGCATGGGTCAGGAAAAGGAGCGGCGCAAACGCCTCGCGGCCTTCCGCGGTTACCGCATCGATTCCGGCCTGCTTCGGGTGGCGGGGAAGAATGCGATCGTGATGCACTGCCTCCCTGCCCATCGCGGGGAGGAGATCACCGACGAGGTTATCGAAGGGCCCCGATCCGCCGTGTTCGACCAGGCGGAGAACCGTCTGTATACGCAGATGGCCATCCTGGAGAAACTCATCCCACATGGATCGTAGGGAGGGGAAAGAAGTGAAAAAAGTGAAGAAGGTCGTGCTCGCGTATTCCGGGGGGCTCGACACGTCGGTCATCCTCCGGTGGCTGATCGAGACGTATGACTGCGAGGTGATCGCCTACGTGGCGGATCTCGGTCAGGGGGAGGAGCTCGCGCCCGTCCGCGCCAAGGCGAAGAAGACCGGCGCCTCGAAGGTGTACGTGGAAAACGTCCAGGACGAATTCGTCCGGGATTTCATCTTCCCCGCCCTCATGGCGAACGCGGTGTACGAGGGGTCATACCTCCTTGGAACCTCCATCGCCCGTCCTCTCATCGCGAAGAAGCAGATCGAGGTGGCCCGCAAGGAGAAGGCGGACGCCGTGTCGCACGGTTCGACCGGCAAGGGGAACGATCAGGTCCGGTTCGAGCTCACCTACTACTCGCTCATGCCCGGCATACGGGTCATCACGCCCTGGCGGGAGTGGGATTTCCGGTCAAGGACCGACCTCGTGGAGTATGCGAAGAAGCATGGCATCCCGACCCCTGTGACGGTGCGGAAACCGTACTCGAGCGACCGGAATCTCATGCACATCAGCTTCGAGGGAGGGATCCTCGAAGACCCGGCGGCGGAGCCGCCCGAGGACATGTTCGTCCTTACCCGTTCCCCCGAGAAGGCTCCGGACAAGCAGACATACGTGGAGATCGATTACGTGCGGGGGGTTCCCGTGGCGGTAGACGGGAAAAAAATGGGACCGGCGAAGCTCCTCGCGCATCTCAACAAGCTGGGGGGGATCAACGGGATCGGCCGGGTCGATCTGGTCGAGAACCGGTACGTGGGGATCAAATCCCGCGGCGTGTACGAGACCCCGGGGGCGACCATACTTTACGCTGGGCACCGGGCGGTCGAATCGATCACTCTCGACCGGGAAGTGATGCATTTCCGGGACTCGTTGATTCCCAAGTTCGCCGAACTCATCTATTACGGATACTGGTACTCCCCGGAGATGGAGTTGCTCAGGGGGATGGTGGAGAAGAGCCAGGAGAACGTGACCGGCACCGCGCGGCTGAAGCTGTACAAGGGAAGCTGCACCGTGGCGGGCCGATCGAGCCCCGTCTCTCTCTATCGGGGCGATTTCGCCACGTTCGAGAAGGAGACCGTGTTCGACCAACGCGATGCGGAGGGGTTCGTGAAGATCAACGCGCTTCGGCTCAAGATCCGGGCGATGCGCGGGGACCGGAAGCGCTGACATGGCAAAGAAGAAAAAACCGTGGAGCGGAAGATTCGACGGACAGATCGACGCCTTCGTCGAGGATTTCACGGCGTCGATTCCCTACGACATACTCCTGTACCGTCACGACATCGAGGGCAGCATCGCCCACGCGCGGATGCTCGGGAGACAGAAGATCATCCCGCAGGGGGAAGCCAGGAAGATCGTCGCGGCCCTGACGGCCATTCGGCAGGAGATCGATGAGGGGAAGCTCTCCTTCCACTCCTCCCAGGAAGATATCCACATGGCGGTGGAGCAGTTTTTGATCCGGAAAGTGGGGAAGATCGGGGGAAAGCTCCACACGGGAAGGAGCAGGAACGACCAGGTGTCGCTTGACCTGCGCCTGTACCTGCGCGATTCGATCGATGACATCGTTTTGATGATGGACAAGGTCAAGGAGGCGATCCTGACGCGGGCGGAGGAGCTTTTCGGCGTCGTGATGCCCGGATACACGCATATGCAAAGGGCCCAGCCGGTGCTCTTCTCCCATTATCTTCTCGCCTACCACGAAATGCTTTCGCGGGACCAGGACCGCTTCCGGGACGCCCGAAGGAGGACGAACGTCTCCCCTCTCGGTGCGGGAGCCCTCGCGGGAACCACCTTTCCGGTCGACCGGGAATTTGTCGCGGCGGAACTCGGCATGGGGGGGGTGACAGAGAACAGCATCGACGCCGTGTCCGACCGCGATTTCGCGGCGGACTTCCTGTATGCCTGCGCGATGGCCATGATGCATCTGTCGCGGCTCTCCGAGGAGATGGTTTACTGGTCCTCCGCCGAGTTCGGGTTTCTCTCACTGCCCGATTCGCTTTGCACCGGAAGCAGCATCATGCCGCAGAAGAAGAATCCCGATGTGCCCGAGCTCATCCGGGGGAAGGCGGGCCGGGCATACGGCAACCTGGTGAACCTGCTCACCGTGATGAAGGGGCTGCCGCTCGCCTACAACCGCGACATGCAGGAGGACAAGGAGCCGGTGTTCGACTCGGCGCGAACGGTGAAGGAGTCCCTCATCGGAGCAGCGCTGCTGATACGGGGGATGACGGTCGACGAGGACCGGATGCGCGCGGCGTGCGATGACGGGTTCCTGACCGCCACGGACCTTGCCGATTATCTGGCCCGGAAAGGGATGCCGTTCCGGAAAGCCCATGAGATCACCGGAAAGATCGTCCTCTATTGCGAAAAGAACGGGAAACGTCTAAAGGACCTGAGCCTGAAGGAGTTCCACTCCTTCTCGCGCAAGATCGGCGAGGACATCGGCGATTTCGTGTCTCTTACGAATTCCGTCCGGATGCGCAACGTCCGGGGCGCGACCGGGCCGAGACGAGTGAAGACCCGGCTGGAGGCGCTTAAAAAATCATGAGTCCACGGACCAGGGGCGTTCGCGCTTGCCTCGCCCTCGCCCTGTTTCTCATCGTTAGTAGCCTTCTTTCCGCATGCGGGCGCAAGGCGAAGCCGGAGCCGCTGTGGGGGAGGACGGTCCCTTGGCAGGTTCAATCCCGGACGAGGTGAAACGATGCACCATTTCGCAATACGGGACGGGGAGATGGTTTGCGAGAGGGTCCCCCTCCGGCGAATCGCCGATGCCGTGGGAACGCCCGTATACGTATACAGTCACGCGACCCTCTCCCACCACTACGGTGTGTTCGACCGGGCGTTCTCCGGCATGCCTCACATCATCTGCTACTCGATGAAAGCGAACCCGAACGGCTCCATCATCCGGACGTTTACCAACCTCGGGAGCGGGGTGGACATCGTGTCCGGGGGAGAGCTTTCCCGGGCAATCGCGGCGGGCGCTCCCACCTCCCGGATCGTGTATTCCGGAGTCGGGAAGATGGAGTGGGAAATCGCCGAGGCCCTCCGGCGGGGAATCCTGATGTTCAACGTGGAGTCCCGGCAGGAGCTGGAGAAGATCGATGAGATTGCACGCGGAATGCGGAAGCGGGCGCCCGTCTCCCTTCGTGTGAACCCGGACGTGGACCCGAGAACCCACCCGTACATCTCCACAGGGCTTTCGAAGAACAAGTTCGGCATCCACATCGACCAGGCGATGCGGGACTACGAGTGGGCGGCGAGGCGCAGGCATATCGAGGTCATCGGGGTGGACTGCCACATCGGCTCCCAGCTCACGGAAATCTCCCCCTTCCTGGACGCTGCCGGCAGGGTCCGGGCGCTGGTCGACCGTCTGATGCGCAAGGGGCTTGACATCCGGTATGTCGATATCGGGGGGGGGCTCGGAATCACTTACGAGGACGAGATTCCGCCGGACCCGCAGCAATATGCGGACGCCATCGTGGGCGCATTCCGGGGCCTTCCGGTCACGGTCATTCTCGAGCCGGGACGGGTGCTCGTGGGAAACGCGGGGGTGCTGCTCACACGCATGCTCTACACCAAGCTCTCCCAGGAGGGGAAAGAGAAGGGGAAGGGGAAGCAGTTTTTCATCGTCGATGCGGCGATGAACGACCTCGCGCGGCCGTCGCTCTACGGCTCCTTCCACAAGCTTGTTCCCGTGGCTGTTCGTGGGAGGAAAAAGGTGATGGTCGACGTGGTTGGTCCTGTCTGCGAATCGGGGGATTTCCTCGCAAAGGACCGGGAACTTTCCGCCTTGCGCGCAGGAGAGCTTGTGGCGGTAATGAGCGCAGGCGCCTACGGTTTTTCGATGTCCTCGACGTACAACTCGCGCCCGCGCGCTGCGGAGGTGATGGTGAGCGGAACGCGGTTCGAGGTGGTGAGGCGGAGAGAGACGATACGGGACCTGACGCGGGGCGAACGGACCGCGTCGTTCCTCACACGCCGAAGAAGGTAGGCAAAGGCGCCCGGAGACCGGGTGGGATCCCCGGGGATGATGGAACAGGAGAAATCAATCTGCTACCATAGCGGGACATTTTCCGAAGCGGAGCGGACGTGAAAAAGGGAATCCCCTTTTCCAAGTTGAACGGCAGCGGCAATGACTTCCTGCTGGTCGACAATCGTAACGACGTCATGAAGGGAGTCGACCTCCCCCATTTCGCCGAAAAGGTGTGTGATCGGTCGCGGTCGATCGGGGCCGACGGAATGATCTTCATCCACAGATCCCGCAGGGCCGATTTCCGGTGGCGCTTCTTCAATGCGGACGGTACCACGGCGGAAATGTGCGGGAACGGGGCCCGCTGCGCCGCACGGTACGCATCCGAGCGGAGGATCGCGGGCCGCTCGATGGCGTTCGAGACGCTGGCAGGGCTCATCTGCGCCGAGGTTTCCGGCCGCCGGGTAAAGCTCCGGATAACCACCCCCCGCGGGCTTGCCACGGACAGGACGCTTACGCTTCGCGGGAGAAAACTCCGGTACTCCTTCCTCGATACGGGCGTTCCGCACGTCGTGCTGTTCGTTCCCGGGATCGAAAAGAGGGACATCATCGCGGTGGGGCGGGGGATACGCAACCACCGCGCCTTTGCGCCGAGGGGAACCAACGTGAATTTCGCGCAGGTACGAAACGGCATAGTCTGGGTTCGTACCTATGAGCGCGGGGTGGAGGGAGAAACGCTCGCTTGCGGGACCGGGGCGGTGGCCTGCGGCATTCTCTCGGCAGTGCACGGCTTCGTCCGTCCTCCTGTGACCGTCCGCACGAGGGGGGGGGAGGATCTGGTCATCCACTTCGACCCGGCCAAGAAAGGGTTCGGCAAGGTCTATCTGGAGGGCGACACCTCGTGGTCCTGCGACGGGGTGATTACCGAGGAAGCCTACCGTTATTAGGGGGGGGAGGAGACGATGTTTCACGGGGCCATTGTTGCGACAGTCACGCCGTTCCGGAACGGGAATCTGGACAAAAACGCGTTGAAGAAACTCGTAACATTCCAGATTGACAGCGGCACGGACGGGATCGTCCCCTGCGGCACCACGGGGGAGTCGGCCACGCTGTCCTTCGAAGAGCACGAACGCGTCATCGACATCGTGCTCGATTCCGCGGACGGCCGCGTTCCGGTGATCGCCGGAACCGGGTCCAATAATACGAAGGAGGCCGTCGCCTTGACCCGCTACGCGAAAAAGGCGGGAGTCAGCGGGGCGCTTGTCATCACGCCGTACTACAACAAGCCGACCCAGGACGGGCTCTACCGGCACTTCCGTACCGTGGCGGAGTCGGCCGACATCCCGATCATCCTCTACAACGTCCCGGGTAGGACCGGCGTGAATATGGCCGCTCAGACCGTGGCCCGGCTGGCCGAGATTCCGAATATCGTGGGAGTGAAGGAGGCATCGGGCAACCTGACCCAAGTGTGCGACATCATCCGGATGACCCCCAAGAAATTCTGCGTCCTCTCCGGTGATGATGCCCTGTTCTTCCCGATGATGGCACTGGGCGCGAAAGGAGTGATCTCCGTTACGTCCAACGTCGCCCCCCGGCTGATGGCGGAACTGTACGACACCTACGTAATCGGTGAGATCTCCCGGGCGAGGGACATCCATTACCACCTGTGGCCGCTCTTTCATGCGCTGTTCCTCGAGACCAATCCTATTCCCGCCAAGACGGCCCTGGCCATGATGAAAAAGATCCGCGAGGAATTCCGTCTTCCCCTCTCCCCGATGGCGGATGCGAACCGGAAAGTGCTTGCCAGGACACTTTCCGACATGAAGCTTATCTGACGGTTCCGGGAGAGGAAGACGTGGCGAAGGTAGTCGTATGCGGGGCGATGGGAAGGATGGGGCGGGCGATCCTCGACGTGCTCCGGGAGCGACCGCATGGGCTGGTGCTCGGAGGTGCGGTGGAAACGCCGGGTCACCCGCAGCTGGGGCGGGACGCCTTCGAGGCCGCCGGGACGGGAACGGCGGGGGTTGTCGTCACGAGCGATTTTTCCTCGGCGATCGCCCGGGCGGACGTGGCGATCGACTTCACCCACGCGGATTCGTCCGTCAGGCACGCCGCAGCAGCAGCCGTCGCCGGGAAACCGATCGTGATCGGGAGCACCGGCCTGACGAGTGAGCAGACTGCGGAGATCCGGGAATCGACGAAAAGGGTCGCCTGCGTTTTGTCCCCGAACATGAGCGTGGGGGTGAACCTGATGTTCCGGATGGCGGCAGACGTGGCCCGGGTACTCGGCGACGACTTCGACGTGGAGATCGTCGAGACGCACCACCGGTTCAAGAAAGATTCGCCCTCGGGGACGGCAGTGAAACTCGCCGACGTGGTGGCCGGCGCGCTCGGCCGGGAGATGAAGGAGGCGGGAGTCTACGGCCGCCACGGAATGGTCGGGGAACGGCCCCGGAAGGAGATCGGGGTGTTTGCGGTACGGGCGGGCGATGTAGTGGGCGAACACACCCTCGTGTTCGGCGGCATCGGGGAGAGGCTCGAGATCACCCACCGGGCCCACAGCCGGGACACGTTTGCCCGGGGAGCCGTGCGGGCCGCTTCCTGGGTCATCGGAAAGCCGGCCGGGGTCTATGACATGAACGCGGTGCTGGGGGTGTGATGTCTTGAAGATCGCGCGGTTCGATTTCCGTGGCAATGTCGCATACGGCCTCGTCGATCCGGAAAGGGGTGAGATCCGGGAGCTTGACGGACCGCCGTTCGAGGGTATCCGGGAGACCGGATCCGTGCGGCCGCTTGCTGATGTCCGCCTCCTCGCTCCCGTAGTTCCCTCCAAGATCGTCGCCATCGGGTTTATCTACAAGGGCCATGCGCGGGAGATGGGGATGGCGATCCCCGAGGAACCGCTCATATTCCTCAAGGCCCCCTCCGCGCTCAATGACCCGGGCGGCGACGTGGTGTACCCACGCGCTTCCCAACGGGTGGACTACGAGGCGGAGCTGGCCGTCGTCATCGGGAAGAGGGCGAAGGACGTGGCGGCAGGGGATGCGCGGTCGGTGATCCTGGGGTACACCTGCATCAACGACGTGACCGCACGAGACCTCCAGGCGAAGGACGTGCAGTTCGCGCGAGCGAAAGGGTTCGACACCTTCGCTCCCCTTGGCCCCTGGATCGAAACGGATCTTGACCCGTCCGCCCTGCAGGTCCGCTGTCTCGTGAACGGCCAGGTGAAGCAGGAATTCAACACGCGGGAGATGGAAATATCGGTGTTCGCGCTGGTGGAGCATATATCGCACGTCATGACCCTGTATCCCGGCGACATCATTGCGACCGGAACCCCTCCGGGGGTCGGCCCCGTGCAGGTCGGAGACGTCATGACCATCGAGATCGAGGGGATCGGATCCCTGACCAACCGGGTCGTAGCCCAATAGTCTACCTTCCACGAGGAGAATATGACGAGATGAGTCGATTTCCGCTTTCCACACGGATAAAGGACCTTCCTCCGTACCTGTTTGCCGAACTGGACCGGAAAAAGGAGGAGGTCCGTGCCCGCGGAGTGGATATCATCGACCTTGGGGTCGGGGATCCCGACCGGCCGACGCCGAAACACATCGTGGACCGGATGAAAAGGGAGACGGCCGTTCCGGCCAACCACCAGTATCCGTCCTATGAAGGGCTCCTTTCGTTCCGGTCGGCTGCGGCGAACTGGTACAGGCGGCGATTCGGCGTGTCGCTCGACCCATCCTCCGAGGTGGTGACACTCATCGGGTCGAAGGAGGGGATCGCCCACTTCCCGCTTGCCTTCGTGAACCCCGGCGACGGGGTCCTGGTGCCGGATCCCGGCTATCCGGTTTATCACATCGCCACGATGTTTGCAGGCGGGAGGTCGCACTTCATGCCGCTCCTGCGCGAAAACGGATTCCTGCCCGACCTCGACAGGGTCCCGCGTCCCGTCCTTGCCAAGGCGAAGATCCTGTTTCTCAACTATCCGAACAACCCGACGTCGGCCGTGGCCGACCGGAAATTCTACCGAAAGGTGCTGGGGTTCGCCGAGGAGCACGACCTGATCGTTGCGCACGACGTGGCGTACACGGAGATCTACTTTGACGCCAAGAAACCGATGAGCATTCTCGAGCTCCCGGGGGCGAAGAAGCGGTGCATCGAGTTTCACTCCCTTTCCAAGACCTACAACATGACGGGTTGGCGGATCGGTTTTGCCGTGGGAAACCCGGAGTTGGTGGCGGGCATCGGAAAGGTCAAGACCAACGTGGACAGCGGGGTGTTCCAGGCGGTACAGGGTGCCGGGATCGAGGCGCTCACGAGCGGCGACGAGATCACCGACGCCATCCGGCGCACCTACCGGGAGCGCAGGGATATCCTGGTCCCCGGGCTTCGGGCGCTGGGCCTGGATCCGGTCGAACCCCGGGCCACCTTTTACGTATGGATTCCCGTTCCGAAGGGGTATACATCGGCATCCTTCTGCTCTCACCTGCTGGAAGAGGCCGGCATCGTCACCACTCCGGGGAACGGATTCGGGAAAAGCGGGGAGGGATACATCCGCATCGCCCTGACGAAGGAGAAGAGGCGGATCCGGGAAGCTCTCTCCCGGATGCAGAAGGTGGGTTTCTAGCGCACCAGGGGTTTCTTGCGCAGGAGGGGGGGCGGCGTGCCGGAAGAAGTCGTCCTGCTTCTCGGGAGCAACACCGGCCGACGGGTCAAGCAGCTTCGGGATGCCATCAGGGTGCTGGCCGGGGAAGTGGAGATAGGGAAAGTGTCCCGGATCTACGCGGGCGAGCCGAGCGGCAGGACAAACCAGCCGTGGTATCTGAACGTCGCGGTACGAGGGGAGACCGATTTGGCTCCCGACGCCCTGCTTCATTTCGTCAAGGGGATCGAGGCGAAAGCGGGTCGAAAGGCGGGGGCGCGCTGGGGACCGCGAGAGCTCGACATCGACATCATTCTGATGGGGAACCGCGTGGTTCGCGAGCCGCACATTGCGATTCCTCACCCGATGATGTCCGTCCGGCGGTTCTGCCTTTCCCCCGTGGCAGAAATTGCCCCGGATGTTTTCGTACCCCCGGGGAGGAAGACAGTGAGGGACCTTCTCGGCGAATGCCGGGACCCGCTCGAGGTGACACCGGTATGAAGCGGCACGCGACATGGAAGATGGCGTCTGCGGGAGTATTGCTGCTACTGCTCCTTACCGCAGGCGGCTGTCGCAAGAAGGAGCCTTCCCGGGGTGTGGAGGGGGATGCGATCAACCTGAGCGCCCTGAACGAAATCGAGAACTACAAGGAGATTCTCCGGAAGGACCCGAACAACCTCCAGGCCCTGATCGGCATCGGCAACCTCTATTTCGACACCCGGCAGGATCAGTTGGCCATCGAACATTATCGAAGGGCCCTTGCCCTCGATCCCCGGAACGTGAACGTCAGGACGGACATGGCTGTCTGCTACCGGAGGAAAGGAGACCCCGACAAGGCGATCGAGGAACTAAAGAAGGTTATCTCGATCGACCCCCGCCATTCGCAGTCCCGCTACAATTTGGGGGTCATCCTGATCTACGACAAGAAGGATCTCGAGGGGGGTGTCCAGGCGTGGGAGGCGCTCCTGGAAAACATCCCGGATTACCCCTACCGGGAATCCCTGAAGGCGGAGATCACGAAGATGCGGACCATGATCGATTCCATGAAGCCCAAACCGAAGTGAAAGGGTTTTTATTTTAGGGAGCACTTTGTAGTAAAACGAAAAATACCATCCGTTCCTGAACATTCCTCCGCCACTTGGTCCGATGGGTATTGAAAATGGAAGAAAAGTATATTTTATATTGACAGTTCCAGGGACAAGGAATATATGTAACAATGTTTTGTTCTTACGATGATAACCCCACATAGGGAGGAGATATGGTAAGGCGCGACAAGTCGAATTACATCATCCAGTCCGTCTCGCATGCCCTTGATGTTCTTGAAGAGTTTCGCGGGGATGTGGACGAACTGGGCGTCACCGAGTTAAGCAGGAAGCTTAAACTTCATAAAAATAATGTTTTCCGTATCCTCGCGACGTTGCAGTCGAGGAACTACATCGAGCAGAACAAGTCGAACGAGAACTACCGTCTCGGGATACGATGCCTCGAGCTGGGACAGACCTTTATTCACCAGAGGGGAATGCTGAAGCAGGCGAAACCGGTTCTTCAGGAACTCGCTGTGAAGACGGGGGAGACGAGCTACGTGTCGATCCTGCGGGGGAACCAGGTTGTGTACCTGGATTCGGTCGAGCCGGCGACCACGGTCCGGGTCGTTTCCCGTCTCGGTCTTCACATGCCGACGCATGCCACCGCCGCCGGGAAAGTGATGGTGGCGTTCGAATCCGAGGAAGACCTTCGCAAACATCTCGATCCGGAACTCCACAGCTATACCCAAAACACCATCAAGACCGCCGAGGACCTCTTGCGCAACCTCAGCACCGTTCGGGAAAAGGGGTACGCCACCGATCTCGAGGAGTTCGAGGAAGGGCTGCGTTGCATCGCTTCCCCGATCCGCGATTACACCCGAAAGGTGATCGGCGCCCTGAGCGTCTCCGGTCCGGCGAACCGCGTCACGGACGACAGGATTGAAACGGTGATAAGCGTCGAAGTGACCCGGCTGGCGAAGGAACTCTCCACCCTCCTCGGGTATCGGGAGTAGAAAGGCAGGCGCTTCCGTTCTCCCGTCCGGACCCGATCGGTCCGGGAATGGCTTGACACCCCCAAGGGACAAATGGTACTCCTTCTTATGAATGACGATTCATTCAAGGGAGGACGAAATGCCACGGCGGGCAGACCGGGGGGGGGCAAAGGCAAAGCGGGAGCGCATCCTGCGGGCGGCGATTAGAATCTTCTCCCATAAGGGGTTTTTCAGTTCCAAGGTATCCGACATCGCCCGGTCGGCAGGGGTTGCCGACGGGACGATCTATCTGTATTTCAAGAACAAGGACGACCTTCTCATATCCCTTTTCGAGGAAAAGATGGCCGAGGTCGTGGCCGATGTCCGGGAGCGCGTCGCTTCGGGAGAGGGTGCGCTCTCCCGCCTGAAGATCTTCATCGAGAACCACATGAGCCTGCTCGTCCGGGAAGCCGGCCTCATCGAGGTTCTCCAGGTGGAACTTCGGCAGAGCAACAAGTTCATGAAGGAATACGTCCCTGTGAAATTTCTCGAATATCTCGATGTGATCAGCGAGATACTCGAACAGGGGATACGGGAAGGGGTGTTCCGGCAGGAGTTGAACGTGGCGGTGGCCCGCAGGGCGGTGTTCGGAGCCCTCGACGAGATAGCGCTGGCCTACGTGCTGTCCCGGAAACGGAAATACGACCCGGCTGACGCGGCGTCCGAAATCTACCGTATCTTCGCGGAAGGGTTTTGCAGGGGAGCCCTGAGCAGGGAGGGCAGGACATGATCGGCTTCGATCTGACACAGGAGCAGACCGCACTTCAGGATATGGCGAGAAAATTCGCCGCCAATGAGATCCGCCCCCGGGCAGTCGAATGCGACCATGCGGGGACGTTTCCCGAGGATATCTTCGGGAAGGCGTTCGGGCTCGGCCTGATGAGCGGGTACATCCCGGAAGAGTACGGCGGGCTCGGGCTGAAGGCACTGGATACATGCATCATCGAAGAGGAACTGGCGTGGGGGTGTTCCGGGATCGCCACCTCGATGACCTGCAACGGCCTTGCGCTGACGCCGATTCTTGTCGCGGGGACGGAAGACCAGAAAAAGAGGTTTGTCGCCCCTTTCGCGGAGAAACTCCAGTATGCCTCCTTCTGTCTGACCGAGCCCGGGTCAGGCTCCGACGCGGGGGGGATCGCGACGACCGCCAAAAGGGAGGGGGACAGTTACACCATCAACGGCCGAAAATGCTTCATAACGAACGGCAGCTACGCGGCGCAATACACGGTGTTTGCCTCCACGGACCGCTCCAAAGGGCACAAGGGGCTGTCGGCCTTCGTCGTGCCGAGATCGCTTCCCGGCGTTTCCGTGGGCAAGAAAGAAGACAAGATGGGGCAGCGTGCATCCGATACCGCAGACGTGCTCTTCGAGGACGTGAAGGTCCCGGCCGAAAACCGTCTGGGGAAGGAGGGCGAGGGGTTTAAGATCGCCATGATCACGCTGGACTACGCCCGGCCCACGGTGGCGGCCATGAGCGTGGGCGTTGCCCGTGCAGCGTTCGAACTGGCGATGCAGTACTCGAAGGAGCGCGTCCAGTTCGGCGTTCCGATCGCCATGAACCAGGCGATCCACTTCCTGCTGGCCGACATGGCGATGGACATCGAGGCGGCCCGGCTCCTCACCTACAAGGGGGCCTGGCTTCTCGACGCGGGGAAACGCAACACCAAGGAATCCTCCTTCGCGAAGGCGTTTGCCGCAGATCTTGCGATGCGAGTCACCACCGACGCCGTGCAGATCTACGGCGGGTATGGCTACATGAGGGACTATCCCGTGGAGAAGTTGATGCGCGACGCCAAACTCCTCCAGATCTACGAGGGGACGAGCCAGATCCAGCGCATGGTGATCGCCAAGGAGATCATGATGCGGTAGAAGGGGCAGGTCTAGGCGTCAGGAGTCGCGGCGGGCGAGAGCGAGGAGCCCGTCCGCGGATGCGTGCAGTTCCTCCCTCCACGACAATCCCCCGAGAAACACCTCCGGGATCCCCGTTGCCCCTATGTAGCCGCCGGCCATGCTGCCCACCATCGCGCCGTTCGCTTCGGCCTCGTGGCCGAAATTCACTGCGGAGAAGACCGCGGCGCTGAAATCGGCGGGGTTGCGGAGGAAACAGGCCCAAGCGAAAGGAATTCCCTCCGAAACGGATGCGCCATTTCCGAGAGCTTCCTGGACATCCGCCATCTCGGCGCGGCGAAGGAGAAGGGCGGTGAGTTCGGTGCCAAGCTTCCTCCAGAGCGCGGGAGCGGTCCTTCCGCTTTTTCCCCGGGAGGAACGGTCGACTTCGATGCCGGATACGACGTGGGAGAGCCCACGCGCGAATCCCAGTACATCGAGATCGCCGGCGGGAGTGTGCAACAGTCGCGCGATGGCGACGGTCTGTACGATTGCCCCTGCGATCGCCGCCGCGTGGGGGTGAGTGATGCTTGCTTCGATCCCGGCCTCCAGCTTCAGGCGACGGAAGTTCCCCGCGCGCAGAAGGGCGAGCGGGGCGAGGCGCGCCGCGGGGGCCGTCTCCGGAACGGTCGCCCCCGCTTCGAACCAGGGGAACCCCCGGTCGGACAGATTACGGACGAACTCTGCATGGTGTCCCGTTCCGGGCAGGCTCCGGGATTTTGAATAGACGGAAGCAATCCCCTCGGGGTCGAGTTTGCGAGCTTTGAGAAGGGCGCGGGACAGGAGAAGACAGGCGGGCGGAGAGTCGTTCTGCCCCGGCCCTCCCCAGGTATCCGGTGTCGATTCCCCATCGATCGTTCCGTACAGTTCCCGGATGTCCCGGGGGAAAAGCCCCTGAGAAGCCCTGCCCAGGATCTCTCCGATTGCCGCACCGAGAAGGGCTCCCCGGAACCGGTCCCGGTAGTCGATCCCCTCGACAAACCCGAACGTCAGAGATTCTCCCTTCGACATATACGAGGGGACTTTCGTTTTCCGGACGAGAAACTGATATATCGCCTCCGGTTCTTTTTCGAACAGGAGCGGCTGGTCGGCTTCCCTTTTCGCCATGCGCGATACTTTACGCTCGGCCTGGAGGGCAAGCGCCCGTGACATCATCCAGAAATCCTCGTTCCCCTTGAGGGGAATTTTCGGCAGGGATTGCAGCAGACTCGCAGAGATCTCTTCCGGGGAGTCGGTCAACAGGTCGATATGCGCCCCGGGTAAGCCGGGCTCGTCCGCTCCGTCACCGGCAGCGATGGCCTGCCCCTGCGTCGGGGAGAGCTCCTCCCGTTTTCCCGTCTCGGGGAACCTGGCGGATCGCCCCGGGGCATATGGTTCGCGTCCCGGAAATCCCCCGAAATGGAGCTCCATCATTTTGTGGATCTGGGAGGGGGAGAATCGCATCGTTTGCAGGATCTCCAGGAGAGTTTCTGCCCTGGGTATCCTGCCACCGTAGACAACCTGCCGGAGCAACTCGTAACTGTACCGGAAATCCTCCCTGTCCTCAACGAATTTCTTGAGGGAAGAATATCCGAGGTTCTCAATCCGTTTCCTCAATATATTCGATAGATAATTCGGGGTAAGTTCATCCATTTGTTCGTTGCCTCCGCGGGGCAGGATCCCTACGGATCGGCATTCTACAATAAAATTTGTAAAATAACAAAATCTTATTTTTATATAAAAATGGAAATTGTAACCTGAGTAATAAAGTTGTATTTCGGTGGATTACTTAGAGGGATTCGGCGACTAGTTCCGCGATATCTTTTGCCTGGACCGAGTCATCAAGATTGTGGAACTTGATGGCGTCGTCGAACATGGTGAGGCAATACGGGCAGGAGGAGCCTGTCGAATTCGCCCCGGTGCGCATCAGCTGGTCGAAACGGATATGGTTGATCCTCTTCCCCGGAATCTCGAGCCACATGCCTCCTCCGCCGGCTCCGCAGCAAAAACCCCTCTCCCTGCTCTTCTCCGGTTCATTGACGGTGATCCCCGGAATGGACTGGAGTGTTTCACGCGGAGCGTCGTAGATATCGTTGTGCCTGCCGAGATAGCAGGAATCGTGAAACGCCACCAGGCGGTTGATCGTTTTTGACGGGGTGATATTTCCTTCCACGATGAGGTTCCGGAGCAGAACCGAGTGGTGAATCACCTCGACGTTGACCCCGAACTGCGGATACTCGTTGCGGAAGGTATTGAAGCAGTGCGGACACTGGGTGATCACCTTTTTTACGCGGTAGGATGCGAATACCTCCTTCACCATCTCCACCATCCCCAGCTGGAAGAGACCTTCCTCCCCGAGACGGCGGGCGGACTCGCCGCAGCACATCTCCTCGAGACCCAGCGTGGCATAGTCAACGCCTGCCCGATTGAGCAACGAGACGATCGTGCGCGTAACCTTCTGGTTCCGGGGGTCGTACGCTCCGGCGCATCC
>Ga0210097_1000150_pt1 | contig 29993 bp, 19 predicted proteins | sample Joice_CattailNLA_2_FD_185521 | JGI IMG/M metagenome (GOLD analysis project Ga0210097, IMG submission 185521) | Wetland microbial communities from San Francisco Bay, California, USA, that impact long-term carbon sequestration - Joice_CattailNLA_D2... | ecosystem: Environmental > Aquatic > Marine...
CCGGTAACTTCTGCACCACGCCCCTTCGACCCAGCTCAGGACAGGTTTTCACACTCTGAAGAGAGGTTGCGCAATATCGCACAGGACATGCTGGACTACGCCAAACAGCGCGGAGCAACGGCTGCCTCGGCTGACGTATCGGTAGGTTTCGGACAAGGCGTCACGGTGCGCAACGGTGAAGTCGAGACCATCGAATACAACCGCGACAAAGGCCTGAGCGTCACGGTCTATCTCGACCAGCAGCGCGGCAATGCCAGCACTTCGGATTTTTCCCCTCAGGCGATGCGAGATACCGTGGATGCTGCACTGTCAATCGCGCACTATACCGCCAAGGACGATTGCGCGGGCCTGCCCGATGCGGATATGTTGGCACGCGATTGTACTGACATGGATTTGTATCACCCGTGGGATCTGCCGGTCGATGATGCGATCGCGCTGGCCAGGCAATGTGAACAGGCCGCGCTGGATGCGGACAAACGCATCAGCAATTCCGAAGGTGCAACAGTCAATCTGCACGAGGCGCAATTCATCACCGCCAACAGCATGGGTTTCATGGGCGGCTTCCCGACTTCGCGGCACAGTCTCAGTTGCGCTGTGATCGCCGAAGCCGGCGATTCGATGGAACGCGATTACTGGTATGCCGTGGCCCGTGATGCCGGGGATTTGATGGATGCCCGGCAGGTCGGGCGCATCGCTGCCGAGCGCACCGTGCGCCGCCTGAATGCGCGCCAAATCGCGACGATGCAAGTGCCGGTGCTGTTCGAAGCGCCGGTCGCATCCGGTTTGCTGGGAAACCTTGTCAGCGCGGTAAGCGGCGGCAACCTTTATCGCAAGTCCTCATTCCTGCTTGACCAGTTGGATCAACAGGTCTTCGCGTCGCATATCAACATCAGCGACGTGCCTGACATTCAAAAGGGCTTGGCTTCGAGCCCTTTTGATGATGAAGGCGTTCAAACACTGCATCGTGTGATAGTCGAGAACGGTGTGTTGCGCGGTTACTTCCTTAACTCATATTCGGCGCGCAAGCTTGGCCTGCGCACTACCGGCAATGCGGGCGGCAACCACAATCTGATTCTCAAGCCATCCCAGGCGCGATCCGGTGAACTGGATTTTGCAGGTTTGCTGCAAACCATGTCGCGCGGATTGCTCGTCACCGAGTTACTGGGCCAAGGAATCAATAATGTGACCGGCGACTATTCGCGGGGCGCGGCAGGCTTTTGGGTGGAACACGGAGAAATTCAGTTCCCGGTTCAGGAAATCACCATAGCAGGCAATTTGAAAGACATGTTCCGCAATATCGTGGCAGCAGGCAACGATGTGCTAGTGCAAGGTTCGCGCCAGTGCGGATCGATTCTGGTCGAAGGCATGACCATCGCGGGAAGCTGATTTCGAACTGTTAACGGCTAGGCGGACATTTCAGCCGATTCGATCAATTCCATATCTCGACTCGACATCAATCGCTCGATATCCACCAGGATGATCATGCGTTCGCCCACCGTGCCCAAGCCAAGCAAATATTGGGTATCCAGACTTGAGCCGAACTCCGGCGCCGGTTTGATCTCATCCTGCTTTAGCGTGGTCACGTCAGAAACACCATCCACCACCATGCCCACCACTCGATTCGCGATATTGAGTATGATCACCACGGTAGTCTCGTTATAGGTGACATTGCCAAGCTTGAATTTGATGCGCATATCCACGATGGGAACGATGATGCCGCGCAGGTTGATCACGCCCTTGATGAATTCGGGTGCGTTGGCTATCGTGGTCACGGCATCGTAACCGCGTATTTCCTGAACTTTGAGAATATCGATTCCGTATTCCTCGTTGCCCAGCGTGAATGTCAGCAATTCACGGCCTTCGCCATTCGCCTCATGTTCTTGGTTTGATTGCATTGCGCCCTCCATTTATACATCCGAATATACATCCGAATTTTCAGCACGGTCAGGTAAATTCATTGTCACCTGCAGAAAACCCACCCAGTCTCCCGGCTAATACTATCACTTCGACAAAACAAAAAACTCATCGAGTTAACAGAAAGCCGGGATGAATTAACCTTTGTGTCAGTTGCATACTCCTCGGCTTGCTCGTCATCCCTCCACAAGTTTTTCAAACTTGTGCCACATGGCTAAAACTCTTTCCAATCTCCGTCCGCGTCTTCATTGGCCTTGATCTGTTTGATCTCTTTCTGTTTTCCGGACAAACGTCTTTCTTCGAGCGTTGGCGGAGCCTGATGGGCAACAGTTGCCTTGGCAGCGGGATTGGTCGCGACAGTGCGCATAGCTTGCTTGCCCGTTCCCAGCTTGAATATATTCACCGCCATAGTCAGGGCCAGTGCCTGTTCTTCCATCGCTTCGGCAGAAGCCGCCGCTTGTTCCACCAGCGCGGCATTCTGCTGTGTCACTTCGTCCATCTGGAGGATCGCCTGGTTCACCTGCTCGATCCCCGAATTCTGCTCAATGGATGCAGCAGCAATCTCGGCCATGATGTCGGTGACACGTTTGACTGCCTGCACGATCTCGTTCATGGTCTCGCCGGCCTGGTCCACCTGCTTGGAGCCGACATCGACCTTCTCCACCGAATCCTTGATCAGGGTGGTGATCTCCTTGGCCGCCGCCGCCGAGCGCTGCGCCAGGTTGCGCACCTCGGCCGCCACCACCGCGAAACCCCGGCCCTGTTCGCCGGCGCGCGCCGCTTCCACTGCCGCGTTCAACGCCAGGATGTTGGTCTGGAACGCGATGCCCTCGATCACGCTGATGATGTCCATGATCTTCTTCGAGCTGGTGCTGATCATGCCCATCGTTTGTACGACCTCGCCTACCGCCTGTCCGCCCTTGACCGCGATGTCCGACGCATTGGCCGCCAGCTGGTTGGCCTGCTTGGCGTTCTCCGCATTCTGTCTTACTGTAGATGTAAGTTCTTCCATGCTGGAGGCGGTCTCCTCCAGGCTGGAGGCCTGCTCTTCGGTGCGCTGCGACAGGTCGGCGTTGCCCTGCGCAATCTCACGAGAGGCGGTGCCGATCGAGTCGGTGGTGATGCGCACTCCGCTGACTATACCGGTCAGCCTGTTGACCATGTCTTTCAACGCCTGCAACAACAGCCCGGTTTCGTCCTTGCTAGTTACTTCGATATGCTGGGTCAGGTCGCCTTCGGCAACCGCACTGGCCACTTCAACCGCACGACGCAAGGGGTTGGTAATGGAGCGTAAAATCCAAAATCCCAATATGGTGGACAGCAATGCTGTAATCGTCATCATGACAATCAGGAAGTTGCGTGATGCAGTAAAACTATCCAGGGAATCATTTCCGCCACGTTTCATCTGATCGGACTCGTACCTGATCAAATCGTCGACTGAATTGAGATACGCAGTGTTGACCGGACGGAAATCATTGATCATGTAGTCCGTTGCGGCAGCCCCGTCGGTTTTGGCCAGTTCGAGCAGATGGTCCAGGTCAGTATCAAATTTCTGCTGATCCGTCTTTATTTTGCCAATCAAATCCCTGCCTTCCCCGGCATCGGTTTCCGATTCGAGTTTTTCGATAAGTACCCCGGTCTTCTTTTGGGAATCGCGGATGCGATTAATCTCGGTCTCTATCATCGTGTTATCTACGAACAGCAACGAATTGCGAACTGCCAGCGAAATAAGATTGACGTTGTTGATGATTTCGTGCGCAGTTTCCGTTTTCGGATAAAGATCGACGACAATCTTGTTGGTATTCCGGTTCATCAGGCCCATGCGCGTATATGACAGCACACTGATAGCCAGAGTTATCAGTACAACCGATGCAACTGCCATAGAGAGGCGCGTGCTAATTTTCATGTTCCTGAACATAATTGGTTACCTCCGTAGCGTCATGGAACCAAAAGTATGGCCATACAAATTCTATAATATGGCCATACCCTTGTGTTGACAGTGGTTACTATAGTTTTTCTGGTCGCACACCGACTGTCAGTGTACCGATCGCCTTGCCATCGCTCATGACCGGCACCGATACCTGGGAAATCACTTCGCCGGTACTTTTGTCTTTTTGTGGCCGGGCGATATAAGTATTTCCCTTGCCGTTGGCGAACGCATTGGTGAACTTGGGTTCATCGCCCTGCCAGTAATCCGATGTCATGCCGGTTACGGCAACATTCGCACCTTGATTGTCGGTGAGGATGAATTCAACCATATACGGTTTTTCGAGTTTTGCAAGTTCTTTTGCAGCAGCGTTGGAGGCGATGGATTTCATGAACGCAGTCGGCTCCTTTTTGGCATTTGTTGTTTCCATCCACGCCTTGTCGATTTCCTGTATCTTCGCCAGCGTCAATCCTTGGGCATTTTGTTCCTTCACTGCCTTCACTATCACCGGGTCAGCTGCCGCCTTGACGACTTCGGGAACAACATCTTTTACTTCCTTGGCGAGCGCATTTCCGGCAAACAAAAAGCTGGTCAAAACACTTATGGCAATAATTGCATTTTTCATGGTCTGCTCCTTCTTGGTTAACAAGTCTGATAACGACTCCCTACAAAAATATCCACCCACAACTTTGCTGCTCCCGAATAGTGCCATAGCATCAAATATACAATGTCTCGTGTTTGAAAGGATAGTAGTCAGGTTTCCTGAATACTGTCCATCACTCCACATGTAAATCAATTGGCACCATTCAATTCTGCCCGGGTAATCTCCCAGTCACCATCCGTTTCTTCTTTGGCTTTGATCAGCTTGCGCTTGTTGGGGCGCCCGGACAACCCTTTTTCGTCTTCGAGCCTAGGCTGAGCCCGACGGTCGATAGTTGAAACGGCAACGTGTTTGGCGGCAACAGCGCGCGTGCCCTGCTCGCCCCCGTCAAGCTTGAATACATGCACCGCAGCAGTCAGGGCCAAAGCCTGCTCCAGCATCGCTTCCGCGGAAGCTGCCGCTTCTTCCACCAGCGCTGCGTTTTGCTGCGTCATTTCATCCATCTGCGTGATGGCCTGATTGACTTGAATAATGCCAGTACTCTGTTCTCTAGTCGCGTCGGAAATTTCCGACACGATTTTTATTACCAGATCCACAGAGGTAATAATATCTCCTATCACATCGGCAGCCTCAGACACTTGCCGGGCTCCGGCGTCAACTTTATCGACCGAGTCTCCGATCAGCCCGGTGATCTCCTTGGCCGCCGCCGCCGAGCGCTGCGCCAGGTTGCGCACCTCGGCCGCCACCACCGCGAAACCTCGTCCCTGCTCGCCAGCTCGCGCCGCTTCCACTGCGGCGTTCAACGCGAGGATGTTGGTCTGGAACGCGATGCCCTCGATGACTCCTATTATGTCTGCAATCTTTTTGGAGGACTGGTTGATTGTAGTCATCGTGTTGACGACTTTATTCACCGCTTCACCACCCTTGGTGGCAACTTCACCAGTACCTTGCACCAATCGGAGCGCCTGACTAGCATGCTCGGCATTATGTTTCACTGCTTCGGCTAGCGATTCCATGCTGGAGGCGGTTTCCTCCAAACTCGAGGCCTGCTCTTCGGTGCGCTGGGACAGGTCGGCGTTGCCCTGAGCGATCTCCCGCGAGGCGGTGCCGATCGAGTCGGTGGTGGTGCGCACTCCGCTGACTATACCGGTCAGTCTGTTGACCATATCTTTCAAAGCCTGCAACAACTGACCGGTTTCATCCCTGCCTGTCACTTCGATATGCTGGTTCAGGTCGCCATCAGCAACGCGTTTGGCGATTTCTATCGAATGCTTTAGCGGTCTGGAAACCGACCTGATGATCAGCGCAAGTCCGATAGCAAGCAGCACAAGTACCGTGACCATGCCTGAAACCACTATGATGATGCTTCTCTGCAGCATCATGTCGAGCATGTCGGTCTTGAATCCCACCTTGAACTTGCCAAGCGTTCTTCCGTCCGCGCCGACGATCCCGTGCTCGTAAACCAGCAGCTTCGAAGTATCGGCGGGCGCTGTCATGACGTCGCTCGTAAGCGATTTGCCATCGGCATCGTAATATTCGGCAAACGCGATGTCCTTGTCCTTTACCGCTTCCTTGACGAAGATGTCCAATGAGGTGAGATCAAAGTTGACCACATATTGCACACTGATTGATGCGAGCATACTGGCAAGACTGTTTGCTTTGGAATCCATCATCGAGTGATGGATTTCTTGTTGTCGGACGATCAGCGTACTACCCAACGCGGCTATCATAATCGTGACAAGCAATAGTGTTGGTATCAGCAACTTCTTGTTGATCGTATCCAGTCTGAACAGGTTAATTTTCATGCCCTTTGTCCCTGAATCATCGCATCCGTTAAATCAGCTGCCCCAGCAAAAAGGTATCGGGGAAATATTTCATTAAAACTTGGTTATGGAAACCGCTTTGCCGCCTTTTATTACCGTGTAATAAATCGACTTGCTACCCTGGTGATCGGACGGGCTGTAAGCCACTTTGAAACCGCCAAGGTCGATATTCAAATGTTCGAACGCATTGGCAAGGGATGCACGGGTAAGGTTGCTGCCCGCTTCTTTTAGTGCGTCAACCAGCACCACCGCATCGGCATAACCCTCAAGGCTGGTGAAATCGAATTCGGATTGACTATCCGATTTTTTCAAGTCGGACTGATAACGCTTTACGATTTCTGCATTGTCGTCATAGGGAGAGGGCATTACTTGCGTAATATAAACGCCTTCTCCGTCGCTGCCCGCTTCATTGATGAAGTTGCTGGTACCCACGAATGACAGGTTGAGGAACTTGGGATTGAAACCCGATGACCTGGCTTTCTTGACGAAAGCAGCGCAAGCCTTGTAGGCTCCCACCATGATCACTGCATCTGGATTGGCGGCCATGAGGGCCTTAAGTCCGGCGTCTACATCTGTCGTATTACGCGTATATCTCCCCTCTCCTGCCAGCCTCATACCTCTTTTGATCAACGCACGGTTGACGCCGGCCTTGCCTGCATTGCCGTAGCCGTCGTCCTGTATGAACACGCCGATCTTTTTGATGCCCAAATCCTTCGTAAGATGCTGCACCATGCCCTCCGTCTCATTGAAATAGGAGGCGCGTACATTGAAGACGATTGGACTGACTGGATTTCGCAAAAATTCCGCACCGGTGAACGGCGCGATATACGGAACACCCATCTTGGTCGCGAACGGGACGGCCGCCGCCGAGGTTGGCGTTCCGACAAAACCGAACAGCGCGAACACCTTATCTTGGTCGATAAGCTTGCGAGTCATCGCAGCGGCCCGTTCCGGCTCGTAACCATCGTCATAGCTTATCAGCTTGATCTTGCGGCCATTCACTCCACCTGCCGCATTGACCTTGTCGATGTAGGCAATTGCGCCTGCCTTAAGCCCTGTTCCCAATCCTGAAGCCGGTCCGCTTAACGCGTTACTCATGCCTATCACGATCTCGTTTTGTGTTACGCCATTTTCTGCAAAACAAGGAAATGCTGCCGCCAACAATAGCAGTGCAAATGTATTGCGTTTGAAAGATCCGGAGTTCATCGTTCTGCTCCCTTTAAATAATTAACAATCAAAATATGTCTGGCTTTCGAATCAAGTTGTCAGCCGCAATTTCTCTACAGCCGATCACGCAATGCTTATAAACGCAATGTCCGTGCCACAGTTACAAAATGATTGATTTGAAAAGGGAAACTTCTGGATTGGCTTTGGGAGATGGTGATATTCAATTAAAGTTGACTTGTAATTGTCATTAGCTGTCAACTTTAAAACAGTTTTGCCGCCAACTTGCAATATGAATTCAGGGCGAGGCTGAATTCGTTTCATTGTCTCAACTTCGCTATTTCCGTTGTTGTGACAACTTTACCAATGCGCCCACATCTATGATCATCGCAACCCGACCATCACCCATGATCGTTGCTCCAGACACGCCTGGAACCTTGCGGTAATTGGTTTCCAGGCTCTTGATCACCACTTGATGCTGCCCGACCAGTTCATCCACGAGCAATGCGATCTTTTTGCCCTCCGCTTCCAATAGGACCAGAATGCCCTCAGCCGGGTCGGTGATTTTAGGCTGGATGTTGAACATTTTATGCAGCGCGATCAATGGAAGATATTCACCGCGTACATGCACAACCTCCCCTTGACCACTGATTTCCTTGATGTCGGCAGGTTCAGGCTGGAAAGATTCGCTGATGAAACCCAGCGGCACGATATATATCTGGTCAGCAACCGCAATGGACAACCCGTCCAGAATCGCCAGTGTCAGCGGCAAACGGATGGTCATGCTGGTTCCCTGTCCGAGCGCAGAAGCAATCTCTATGCGTCCGCTGATCCCCTCGATGTTTTTCTTGACCACGTCCATGCCGACACCGCGCCCGGAAACGTCAGTGACCACAGCGGCAGTTGAAAAGCCTGGCGCGAATATGATATGCCAGACATCGGCGTCGCTCATGCTGTCGTTTACCGACATGCCTTTTTCTTTGGCTTTGGCGAGTATCTTTTCCCGGTTCAGCCCGGCACCATCGTCAGAAACTTCGATGACTATGCTGCCGCCCTGGTGTGCGGCACGCAAGGTGATCGTGCCTTGCGGATCTTTGCCCTTGGCAATGCGCTCATCCGGCAATTCGATGCCGTGATCCAGACTGTTGCGCACCAGATGGGTGAGAGGATCGCTGATTTTTTCAATCAGCCCCTTGTCCAGTTCGGTTCCTTCGCCGATGACTTTGAGCTGCACTTTCTTGTTGAGTTTGACAGCGCTATCGCGCACCACGCGCTGGAAACGGCTGAACACCAGACTGATAGGAATCATGCGCACCGACATGACGGACTCTTGCAAGTCGCGCGTGTTCCGTTCCAGCTGCCCTAGCCCGTTGACCAGTCGCTCGTGCAATACAGCATCCATATTGGATACCGTTTCCGCGAGCATGGCTTGTGTGATCACCAGTTCGCCAACCAGATTGACCAGATTGTCGACTTTACCCACGCTGACACGGATGGAGCCTTCCCCGCCGGAAACGGTTGCAGCTCGGTCGGTAGCTCTGCGTCCCGGGTTCTGATCAAGCCGTTCAACCGTTAAGGGTGCAGGAGCAGCGGCCTGATTTCCCACTTCGCTGAAAAAACCGTAGCCCTGCGCATTTTCCACACCTGATTTGATCGCCTCGGGCGCTGTAAAAAAACCATAGCCCTGCGCATTCTCCACTCCAGACTTGATCGCCTCGGGCGCTGTAAAAAAACCATAACCATCGGCATTCTCCACCCCTGACTTGATCGTGTCAGGATCTGCAAAAAACCCGTAACCTTCCTCAACAGCACGATCGTGGCTGCGGCCCAACTCAGCTACGATCAGTTGTTGCGGCTCCAGAAAAAATGCGAAGATTTCGCGCAATTTGTCTACGGACGTCTGTGTGGCTATCGTCATCCTTACCGTGTCAGTCGAAATTTTCTGGTCTGTTATCGTGCCGATATTGCTCAACTCTTCCAGCAGATTTTTAAGGTGCGTATCACTTGGAAATGCTGTGCGTGAATTTTCAAACTGAATTTGATATATGTGCTGCTCTGAAGATGACAATGATCCTTTCGCTGTTGCACCTTGTCCTTTGTTCTCTGTCTTATTATGTCCGCCGCCCGCATTCGGATTTGCTGCAAGCTGTTCCAATTTGGCACAGATTGCGATAGAACGAGCATCATCCGCGGTGGTTCCGTTCTGGTGTGCTTCCAATAAGCCGCGTAGCACATCGCCCGCCTGCAGGAACGCGTCCACCATGTCGTGCGTTAGAGAGATTTCATTTTTGCGAACGCGGTCAAGCAGTGTTTCCAAAACATGGGTTACATCCGCCATGTCGGTAAAACCGAATGTCCCACTGCCTCCTTTGATCGAATGGGCTGCTCGAAAGATGGCGTTTAACTGGTCCGCGTCCGGAGCATCAAGATTTAGCCCAAGCAGCAAGGCTTCCATACTCACAAGATGTTCTGCGGCTTCATCAAAGAACACCTGATAAAACTGGCTCATGTCGATGGACATTGGCTTATCTCTGGGGTTGCGTTTCGGGAAACTCTGGCTGGAGTTTGCGTTGAATCAAAAGCTGAGCCACCAATGCTAACCAATCACCTTCTTGACGACTTCCAGCAATTTATGCGGGTCGAACGGTTTGACCAGCCAACCAGTCGCTCCAGCGGCCTTGCCTTGCGTTTTCATGGCATCGCTGGATTCAGTGGTCAGCATCAGAATCGGAGTGGCTGCAAACTGCGGCAGACCGCGCAGTGTTTTGATCAAAGTCAGACCGTCCATGTTTGGCATGTTCTGGTCGGTCAGCACCAATGTTATGGCGTCGGCATTTGCATTTGCCTTGGCCAACCCTTCTACCCCGTCGGCAGCCTCGATTACGGTATAGCCGGCGGATTTAAGGGTGAAAGCCACCATTTGACGGATGGAGGTAGAATCATCAATAGCTAAAATTGTTTTGGCCATTTTTTCCCGCTCGATTTTTAATGGTTAAAGGTAATTGTAAATTGCAGCTTCAATTTGCATTAATTACCCAAAAAATGCAATTGACCACATTCTGATTCCATATTCCATATACTTCGTCTGTCTGCCGGTATTGTGAAGCTCATAACCGGCGGTGGTCGGCGTCATTTGCCGGTTCAGTGGCATGACCTGCCTTCCATAAGTCAGACTGGTGTCTGACTAAAACAACTCGATGTCGCCAGTGCCAAAATCCTTCTGCTTAACGGGGCTTGCCTTTTGTTTGTCCAATGATACGACATGTTTGTCCAGCAAACGGTTGTAGGCGGCGATCTGCGCCAGATACTCACTACGGGTCGGCCTTCCGCTTGTGCTCTTGCTCTTACCCATCTCATTCGCAACTTCCTGCAACGCTGTCATGCGCAATCTGGCATGCTCGATCAGTTGGGAGCTCATATCCTGGAATTGCAGTGTCGATATCACCACCAGCACGTTCTGTTCGACATTGGTGCTTATGGTATTCAGATCGATGGCGTTCTTTGCAACAGCTTCATTGAATGCGGCGAGATCATCCATGATGGAGCGGACATGTTGTATGGATTGCATCGCAGCTGCCTTGTCATCTGCCGCAAGTTTGCTGAGCGTTTGTTCCGCAACTGACAACGAACCACCGGTCTTATCCACTACATCGTGTATTTGCTTGCTGAAGTCGTTGGTGTGTTGCGCCAGATCGCGTACCCCGTCGGATATCAAAATGAAATTGCTGACCAGTTTGCCGATTGCATCGCTGAGTATGGCCTGGGTATTGCCTAATTCTGTATGGGCCGAACTAAGCTGCTCGGCTATCTCTGTGCCAAGTTGCACATGAAAGGCGCTGGTCTTCTCAAGTGACGAATCGGTATTTCTGTTGCTTTCATGCGCCAGTTTGAGCAAATAGCCGGAACACACCATCAGCACAATAAACACCAGTGCATTCGACATGTACATGTTCACGTTGTCGAAATACAACGCATCGGCGCTCAGTACAATGCCGCAAATCAATATGCCTATCATGGCAAGCTGAGAATAATTTTTCATCATTTATGAACCTCTATATGCCTCTCAAGCCTGAATGCAATTCCGGCAAAGGAATTATTGGTATAGCCCGGCTTACCGGGCGGATATTACCGAGTTTGGAATAGAACCACAATGTCGGTTTTGAACGCATCATGCTGGCGCTGCCACTTGATGAATGAAACCCGGCTGCAGCGCATCGTGTACGTGTTTGAGCAAATCGGCATCAGTGTAGGGCTTGGTAATATAGAAATCCACTCCGGAACGCATCGCCTGTTCGCGATGTTTCTCCGTCGAGCGCGAGGTGATCATGATGATGGGCAGATGACGGGTGGCTTTCCCCATACGCAGATGCTGAGCCAGCTCCATGCCGTTCATGTTAGGCATTTCCATGTCGGTGCAGACCAGGTGCGGCTCGAAGGTCTCAAGCGCACGGATTGCATCCATACCATCTCCTGCACCTTTGACTTCATATGCGGCATCCTGAAGGAGTTGCATCAGCCCCTTGCGAACCGAAAGAGAATCGTCCACGACCAATATCCGGCGCGCCTGAAGACGTGCTGCTGCAGCCAAATCGGCGGCGGCAGCTGTCACAGCGATCGGCTCGGCCAGCAATTCCGGCAGGTTCAGCAAAGGCACAAGAGCGCCGTCACCCATGATGGTCACTCCGGAAATGCCATGCACATGTGATAGATATTTCCCCATGTTTTTTACCATAACGCTGCGGCTGTCAATCAGGCGATCAACCAGGACGGCCACAATGCCGGCCATGGTATGTATCAGCACTTTCGGCATCGTCGAAAACAGCTTGTCGTTTTGAGAGGGCGATGGCAAGCCGATGAGTGGCGCCAAATGACGAATCGGGAAACTTTCATCGCGGATGATGAAACGCCACTCGCCCGCGCCCGATCCTTTCGGCACTTTCGGATCTTTGAACTGTTCCACCTGGCCAAGTCCGCCGGGAAACGCCTCCTTGATAAAGTGTATCGGGATTGCATATATTTGTTTCCCTGTTTCCACCAGCAGGCAGTGCTGGGTCGCAAGAGACGCCTGGAATCGCAGAACAACCTCGCAACCATGCCCGGGCTCTGAACTGAGTTCTACAGTTCCCTTGATATTGGCCAGCCTGGACGCGACCACATCCATTCCTACTCCCCTCCCGGATATTTCGCTGACTTGCTCCCGTGTTGAAAATCCGGGCAATAGCACCAGGCGGGCTAGCTCCGGACGGGTTAACTGCTGGTCGGGACGAATCAACTCACGGTCTATAGCCTTGGTGCGGATGCGCTCGTAATCAAGCCCTTTGCCATCATCGCGAATGGTGACGACAATCCCCGAACCCTGACGCGAGAAATCCAGATTGATGGTGCCTGCTGCCGGCTTTCCTGCTGCCGTTCTATCCGCAGGAAGTTCGATGCCATGATCGACCGCATTACGCAACAAATGGAGCAACGGGTCAGCCAGCTTGTTGAGTACATCCCCGTCGACCTGGATCTCGCCACCGGTGATGACCAGATCGGCCTGTTTGCCAGTTTGCTGGCAAGTCTGGCGTACATTGCGCGTCAAGCGCGAGGTAAGCACGCTGACCGGCGCAAGGCGGGTCGCAATGACCTGATACTGAAGTTCCTTGTTGATATTGGCGTGTTGCGCCACTTCAATGCGCAACCTTGCCGCTCCGGCCTCTAGAGTATTCGTCATCTCGCGCGCATCGGTGGTTACTTCCACCAGCGAGCGGGTAGCGCCATGCAGTTCGTTGTAACGGTCCAATTCCAGCGGGTCGAAGGACTCGTTGCCACCGGCATCTGCCCGGGTGAGCGACATGCCGCGCAGCATTACCAGTTTTTCGATATCAATGACTCGCTGCTGCACAACGAGATTTTGCTCGAGCAACGCGTGAGCGCGCTCATTTACATTCGCCACCTGCGATTCAAGCTGGACAATCTTGGTGGTCATTTCGCCGACCAGCCGGAATATTTCATCCACGGTATCGACCGGCACACGCAGCGTTGCCTGCGATTCTGTTTCCGGAACGCTTGCAGGCACATCCGGCCGCGCTCTTGCTGAAGTTGTCTCAGGAACTTCCACGCTTGCGTCTTCGGTCATACTGGCGATTTCGCCTGATTTGACCTTGTTGGCCCAGGCCACGATCTCGTTGAGCACCTCGAACGCGTTCTCCGGAGCACTCTCGTCGCCGCGCAGAAAGCCGACCATTTGCGCCAGACAATCGCTTGCCGCAACCAGGGTTCGGCCGAGTGCGCGGGGCGGTTTTACCGGATTTTTCTCGAAGTACTCAAGCACATCCTCGGTATGATGACCGAGTGTCGCGATGCCCCGGATACCCACAATATTGGCCGATCCCTTGAACGAATGCGCGATCCTTTTGGCACTTCTCATGTCCTCGACATCTGCCTGACCTGCGGCAATCTTGGAAGTCAGCGCCGAAAATTGCTCAACATTGCTCGGTGCTTCATCGATAAAGGCATCGTACACATCACGGTCGGCATTATCCGGCACAGCAAGTGAGATATCTTCGATACTCACACTGACCGGTGCTTCCGCACTGGCAAGCTGAGCCATCAGCTCTTCCGGCACCACAGGGGGTGCGGTCAAGGATTCGATCAGGGCGATGCTGGCATTTTCGTCAAAGGGCTGCGCGAATGCGGGGCTGGCAAGATATTCTGCCAGCGCCATCGATGCATCGAAATCGGCAGGTTTCTCCAGATATTGATCGACCAGCGCCGGCCAGGCAGCCAGATGCTGGCTGGCTTGCAATCGTGTTTCGCCCTCCAGAAAGATGATGCCGGGCAATAGTCCATTAAGCGCGGCGCACCATGCACTCAATCCGGTCATGCCGATCAATTCTGCGGTTTGCCCGATTCGTTCCAGTTGCGTCGCATAGTTCTCCAACGCTTCCATCAATTGCGGATCGTCCCCGGCAGCGCCGGCCATCGTGGCTATCCACTTTTCGAAATCAGGAGCAGATTGCGCAAGCTCCCTGCGCATTTCGGAAAAAAACGGCGTGAGTGCTTCTATAGACATATCGATCCGGATTATGGGCTCATGGAGCGCCCGTCGATCCTGAGGAGCCTTCCATCGGTGGAAGTTTGAAAACCGATATCGCATCAACCAATTTTTGCGAGGCAGAAACCAGACTGGCCGCGCTCTGATTTTGTGCGATGAGTTGTTCAGCTGTCTTCTCGGTGAATTGCGCGATTTCGTCTGCCGCCGCCCGCAATACTGATGCGATTTTGGTTTGCTCTGCGGAGCTGGTCGCTATCGTGGCGACCAGACGCACCAATCTAGCCGTGGCTTCATGTGTTTCGCGCATCTTCTCGCCCGCACTATGAGCCAGGTCGGACTCTTTGACCACCTGTTCGATGGTCTTGTTTACCGTCGCAATGGTGTCATTTGTTTCTACCTGTATATTCTGCACCAGGTTGGCGATTTGACCGGTCGCCTGGCGAGAATTTTCCGCCAGTCGCTGGACTTCCTCCGCCACCACCGCAAATCCGCGCCCGGCTTCGCCCGCCATCGCCGCCTGCATCGCGGCATTAAGCGAAAGTACATGGGTGCGCTCCGATATGGTGTTGATCAGGTTGACGATCTGAGAAATCTCCTGGGAACGTTCGCCCAGACGCTTGATGCGCTTTTCCATTTCGGATATGGTTTCACGGATCGCGTTCATCCCGACCAATGTAGCCTGCACGGTCTGCATCGCGCTTTCGGTGGACTTGGTCGCTTCCGCCGCAGCGCGGTTGGAATCACGGGCAAATATGGCTACCTCCCCGATCGATGCCATCGCGGTTTCCAGGTTTGAAATTAGCCTTTGCACGATGACATCTTCTTCTTTTGCCATATCGTTCACGACGTCGGATTGCTTTTTCATTCGTTCCGATGCATCCTCCACAACGCCGGCAACCTTGGTCACATGGTGCAGCACAGTCGCCGTAACATCGGTCAACTGGTTGATCGCGTCGCCCAGGGTGCCAATGATGTCTTCGGTCACCGGCGCGCGCACAGTCAAATCTTTCTCGGATAAAGCTCCCATTGCACCAAACAGTCCGATTACCGAGTTGTTGATGCGTTCGTTTTCCGTTGCGGTCGATTTAAGGGCAGAAATGCGCTCATCAATCAACTTGTCGAATGCGCGCGACAATGAGCCTATCTCGTCCTGGGTGTGGAGATTTACGCGCACATCATAATGTCCACCTTCAACCTTGCTGATAGCCTGCCTCAACTGGTTCAACGGCTTCATGATGCGCCGATAAATATTGTTAGCGAACATCAAAAATAAAATGATAGCTGCAGCCAATACAACAAGAATGGTATTGCCGGTATCCGTTACGGCAGCATTCGCAGCCTTGTTAAACTCGCCCAAATCGCCGTCTATCAGGTTGTTCAGCTTGAGTTGGTCTGCCTTCAGCTTTTTGTATGCTTCGTTGAACACATAAAACTGCGCTTCCGCGCCCAGGATATCGGTTTGCGCCAGCGCGGCGATGCTCTGGGCTGACTTCGCGTATGCATTTGCATCCGCGCTGACGATCACAGCTGCCTGACGGGTCCTTTCCGAAAACCCGCTGTTGGCAGTCTTGCCCGTCAGCACCTTGATGTTTTCATTCAAATCATTGGACGCCTCTTTGAAAGCAGCCGTATCCGAATTTCTGGACGCACGAAGTAGTTGCAACACGTCAGCACGTACCGCATCCTGTGCCATGCCTCCCTGCAGATATGTTTTGATCGCTTCCTGGTTGCCGTGAGTGCCCACCAGGGCGTCGGCCAGTTCAACGTTGCTGTAATAACCGAATCCACCCACCAGTGCGGTGAACAGCAGCGAGAGGAAACTTAAGCCAATCAACTTGGCGCGTATGGTTACAAACATAACGTTCTCCTGAAATACCGTACCAGCTTCTGCAAATACCCATCGTGGTTCCTAAAGCGGGCAACTACGATGAGCGTAAAGATTTCAAAACAAATAGTGTCAATCCGATGCGGTTCCAACATGAAAAACCTTTGCAAATAATACCTCGGGATCAATGTCTATCCAGATATCCCGTCCGTCCCGATATGCCGCCCTGGCGTAGTTTGCGATCGGGTGCTCAATCTCGGAAAGGCCGATTTCATCATCCTGAACAAAGCTTTTACGTTCCGGCAAGCTATCAATGACGAGGCCGACAGCTTCATCTCCCTTGCCACATACCAATAGCCACGTTCCAGCGCGATGATCGGAAGGCATTTCGAACAGGACCAGCAAGTCCATCACCGGCACCACACGCCCGTGGCGGTTTGCAAGACCCTTGATCCCGGTGGGCGCTCCCGGTAGGCGAAACAATGGTGGCATTTCCAGCACTTCGCTGGTTGCATCCAGGGGTACGAGTAACTTGAGGTTCCCGATGCAAAATCCGCGGCGCTGAATGTAGCGGGCAAAATCGGCCTCGATCAACAGACGGGCTGCGATTTCGGCGTCGACCTGCGCCTTGAGGGCATCGATGTCGATAGGCTGTGGTGGTTCCATCTGAGGCGCGCCTTATAATCTAAAGTATCTTGAAGCTAATTGATCGGGGGCGAGGTCTGTGCACACAACTTCATATACGTCCATGGTTCTTTTCCTATGCTCTGACCGTAAAGCTCGAGTTCTTCAAAATTTTCTGATCTCTTCCAGTAATGTTTGCTCATTGATGGGTTTGGGAACAAATCCCTTGGCTCCTTGCATTTTTGCCCACGCCTGATCGGCCTTCTGGCTTTTGCTGGAAACGAAAACGACAGGAATGTCTTTTGTCGCCGGATCTTTCTGCAATTCCCGCATTACCGCAAAACCATCCATACCCAACATGAGTATGTCGAGAAAAATCAGATCGGGTCGCTCGGATTTTGCACACTGTATGGCATCTGTGCCGTTGGTGGCGGAAAAAAACGACAGATTCGCGCTTAACACGATTTTTTTAAACTGAACGAGCTCAGCGGCTGAGTCGTCAACGCATAAAACCTTGCGAACTGTCATATTCACTCTTGATGTGTTTAGCCTGGCAAAAATTTGGCTATCGTTTCCAGCAACTTTTCCTCGTCAACCGGCTTGGTAAGGTATGCGTCGCAACCCGACATACTGCCGCGTATCTTGTCGAATGGCGAATCCTTGCTGGTCAACATGACAACCGCCGTTTTTTGGGCTGATCGGTTGGATTTGATAAGTTTGCACACTTGATATCCATCAATGCCGGGCATGACAACGTCAAGAAATATGCATGCATAATGTTTCTGTCCGGTGAAGCCGATGGCCTGTTCACCGCTTTCGGCATAATCAACATTGAAACTGAACGCGGCCAGTTTGCTCTTCATGAATTCGCGCACCGTTTGGTTGTCATCCACCACCAGCACCCAGTCCGCTCCGGGATTTTGCGCCGGCAATGCGCCCGACGCCGCGCCAACGGGTTTTGGGGAAACTGCAGGGGTCGGGGGGGCGCTCACTTGAACATCTGCAGCGACTTTGGGCGGTGCCGGCGCCTCGACCGGTCTCGCTGACACCTCGGCTGAAGGAGCGGCAACCGCGGCATCGAAAGCCTGGAACAGCTTCATCCATCTGATCGGGCGAGGCAAAACTGGCCATTGTGTACCGCGATTCGAATCGCCGATCAGGATAGTCGGTATAAGGCCTGCTGAATTGCGCTCAAGCATTTGCTTGACAGCCTCCATGTCATTTGCGTCGACCAACAGAATATCTGCGGGAGTGCCCGCAGCGTTGTGACGCGCAAACTTCGGCACGCGACGCGAGGAAAGTTCAAATACGCTGGCTAACGCCATCAGTTCGGTTTGACTAAAACCGATGACCTCAACCGAGTAAGTATCTTTTAGTTTTGTGGTCATGTGCTTTCTGGTGTTGGACAAAAATGATTTCGACTCCAACAAATTGCAATAACTAACAACAATTTAAGTATAGCTTGGATTCTACAGTCAAGCGTCCAATTTATGAACTGCAACAAAATCAGCGATATTCTGCAACAACTCGTCCTCCTGATAAGGCTTGCCCAAGTAAGTGTTGACGCCGAGTTGCATAGCGTAATCGCGATGTTTGTCGGCTGTACGGGAAGTGATCATGATGATCGGCAAGTCATGCGTCCGAGGATTGCGGCGCAACTCCTTGGCCAATGTGAAGCCATCCATGCGGGGCATCTCGATATCCAGCAGCATGACATCAGGCGTGCAGCCTTCCAGTTTTTCCAGAGCATCTATACCGTCGTTCGCAGTCACCACCTGATAACCCGCACGTATCAACATGCGCGACGTAATCTTGCGCACAGTCAGTGAATCGTCCACCACCATGATGAGCGGCTCGGACTGAGATTTGATACCACTGCCAGGTTTAGCGTCTGCCGGACTCGTCCCCGGCGTATCGTTGCTCGTCTCGAACAGGGTTAACTTGCTTGCAAAACTGGAACGCTGGGCCAGCTGTACCGGACTCAGGATCAACACCACCCTGCCGTCACCCGTCACTGTCGCTCCGGCAATTCCGGACAACCTCGCCAGTTGTGGGCCGATATTTTTTACCATCACCTCATGATTACCCAGCAATTCATCAACCTGCAGAGCGATACGCTGATCGCCGCTGCGCAACAGTAGCACCGGAGTGCGCGGCAGATTTTGCTGGACAGCCTCGGTGTTGCCCAGCAAATAAGGCAAGTAGTGCAAAGCGTAGGTGTTGTTCTGCCATTCGATTTGCAGATTGTGATGGAGGGAATCCATGTCTGCTGATTTTACCTGCCTGACCTGTTCGACCATGGTGGAAGGAATCGCATAAGCCTTCTCACCCGACCGCACCATCAATATTTGAGTAACGGCTAGCGTCAACGGTAGATGGATCAGGAATTGTGTGCCCGCACCGCTTTTCGAACTGACCTCGATGCGCCCACCCAGCGCCGAAATCTCGCTGCGCACCACGTCCATGCCGATACCGCGACCAGCTATCTCGGTGATTTCCGCGGCGGTTGACAGTCCGGGGGTAAAGATCGACTGGGCAAGCTGATCCTCGCTGACTTCCTCTCCCTCCTGGATGGAGCCGCTGGCGAGTGCCTTTTCACGCAGCCTGGCATAATTCAACCCGGCTCCGTCATCGCTGAATTCGAACACCACCTCGTTGTTTTCCTGACGCACACTCAGTCGGATCTCGCCGATCGGCAGCTTTCCGGCCAGCTTGCGCTGTTCATCAGTTTCGAGGCCATGGACGATGGAGTTGCGCAACAGATGTTCGAACGGTGCAACCATCTTTTCCAGCACACTGCGATCCAGTTCCACGTTAATGCCCTGCAACTCCAGATTCGCGCGTTTGCCTAACTCCTTGCAGGTTTGCCGGACAATCCGATACAGGCGGTCGGTGATACTGTTGAACGACACCATGCGCACATTCATCAAGCCCTGCTGCAACTCGGTGTTGAGGCGACCCTGCGCCAACATCAAGATGGAAGCTTCTTCCAGATTCTTCAGCATTGTCTGCTGTACGTCATGCACGTCATGGACGCTTTCATGCATGAAGCGGGTCAACTCCTGCAAACGGGTAAACCGGTCGAATTCCAGGGGATCGAACTGCTCACTGTTATCTTTTGCCAATGAAACACGCGCCTGCATCTGGCTTTCGGCCTGTATCTCCACCTCGCGCAACTGTTGGCGCAAACGCATCACGCTGTCGGTCAATTCCAGCAGGTTATCTTTCAGGACACGCAACTCGGATTCCATGCGGGAGCGGGCCACGCTGATCTCGCCCGCCTCGTTCACCAGGCGATCCACCACATCGGCTCGCACTCGAAGCATGTTGCTGAGCATGGCACGCTCTGCGCCGGCCTCCGCCCGCCGTTCGACCCGTCGTTCCACTATCGCCGGCTGGTCTGTTGCGCGTCGTCCGGTCGGAACCGGTTTCGGCTCGTCCGCAGGCTTGCCTCCGCGCAACTCTTCGATCAAGGCCAGAATGCGGTCAAAATCGCTTTCCAGCGTGTCCCAGTAATCGGCCTCTTCGCGCGTCTGTGGCGCTGCCGATACCCGGTCTTCCATCTCGTGTGCGATCTCGCCGATACGCATCGCACCCACCATGCGCGCACTGCCTTTCATGGTATGTAGCCACCGCTTTAACAACAGAACTTGCTGCTCATCATGCGGCGGTTCACGCAAAGCACGCAGCGTCTCGCTGATTTTGGGGCAAAGGTCTTCGGATTCCTCCAGAAACACTGGCAGAAGCTGATCATCGACGTCATCGAACACTCTGGGCTTGTCCGTATCGGCGTAACTTTCAGCCGGTTTGGCGATAGTAAGCACGACCGGCTGCAACACTTTTTCTGATATATCTACAGGCTCGGTAGTTGCTGCACTGAGTTTTTGCGTTACCGTTGACAACTGTTCTTTACTGTCTTCGCTTGGTACTGGCTTTTCTGCTTCAATTTGCTGCTCTGCGGGAGCGAACGCATCCAACTCAAAGTTCAAATCCGGAAAGCCGGTCGGTTCCTCGCTGGTCTCCTCGGCGATCGGTTGTTCGGCGATCGGTTGTTCGGCGATCGGTTGTTCGGCGATCGGTTGCTCGGTGATCGGTTGCTCGGTGATCGGTTGCTCGGTGATCGGTTGCTCGGCAATTGGTTTCTCGTTGAGATTGTCCTTGTCCGCCTGCAACAGCTTAACTAGATCATTACGCATCTGCGGCATTTCTTCGCTGCCGATACTTTGTATCATTCCATCCAAGGCAACGATGGATTGCTCCAGCATTTGCAATTGATCACTGCCAAGTGTGAATGCCTTTCCCAGTCTCTCCTGCAACCATCCTTCCAGTGCGGAAGCCAAATCGGCTACCGCTGCAAATCCCATCGTGCGGCTCACGCCTGCCAGCGTATGGGCGGCTCGCATGAAATCATATTTCACCGCAGGAGTAACTGATGTGCGCAACTCGTCAAGTTGTTGGTGCAAAACAGCAATATTCTGTTTTACCTCGGTACTGGCGATATTGAACAATGCGGGTGAAGATGTAGTGGCTTCGCCAACCATGGCAGTTTCTTCCGGTAACGTTGACGCTGGCTCGTTTGGCGGAACTTCAGTAACCTGCCCGGAGACATCAGGTGCAGGCATTTCACCTGCGGACATTGAAGACGGTTGAACTTCCGAGTCAAGACCATCCTCAATTTGCTGTGCAGCGGCAATCAGGTCTTTCGCTTCGATGATCAACTCACCATGTTTGCTTAGCGTATCCACCCAACCGGCAAATGACTGCACTGCAGCATTGATTAGTTCAAGCATTGCCGGTGTGGCCGGCTTTTTTTCCTGCAACCATTTGTTCATGGCGCGTTCGACACACCATGCAACTTCGCCCAGATCTGTCAGGCCGACCATCCGCCCGCTGCCCTTGAGAGTATGAAAACCGCGCCTGATGGAAACCAGAAGCTCATGACTATCGGGATTCGCTTGGCACTTTTCCAGATTGGCGTGAATGGCGCTCAATACTTCCAGCGCTTCTTCTAGAAATATATCGAGCAGCTCCTGATCTTCGTCTGAAGCTATCGGCGCACTCGGCTTGGGAGGTTCAGCCGGCGCTTTCTTCTCCTCTGCAGAAGGTGCCGGTTCGACGGGTACGAAGTCTAAGGACCCGGCTTCCTCTTCGACCTTGGGTGTTGAAGCAGTTACGGGCTGTTGCGGAAATTCCAGTGGCTCAATTGTTGCCGGCTCGGGAGACTTTGGTTGTTCAGCAGGAACAATTGGAGGCGGTTTCGAAAACTGCAGAGGTTCGAGCGGAGCCATCTCCATTGGTGCGGCAGCGGGAAGAGGCTTGACCGGCGTAGCTTCCCCGGGAGTAACTTTCGCTGGTTCAACCGGTGCGGCGGTCGCGGGTTCCGGAGCTTGATCCAGCTTGTCCATTTCAACCAGCGCAGCCTTCAGCCGCGAAACATCACCGGCTTGCCCATGCGTCAGGGATTGCATGTAATTTTCCAGTGCGCTCATCGCATCGGCTATTGCATATCTTTGTGCCGGTCTGAGCGCATCATCCCGATTGATGAAACGACCAACATGATCCTGGATCGAAGCCAGCAGTTTTTCTGCCTGATCGAGTGCTGAAATCCGCAAACCGCCTTGTATCTGGTTCAGCAAGCGCAACAATTCTGACAACTCTTCGCGCTTGATCGCATTGTTGAAAAAAGCATTCAATCCTTGCTCGACATTCTGGAGGTTCACCAGCATTTCACTGGCCAACGGGCCCATCACATCGCCCCGTTGTTCCATCTGATAATGAAGATCGACCAGTTCAGTCAACCGTTTCGTGTCTTCAGGCTGCTGTTTTATTGCGGCCTGCATACGCTCCGAAAGGATGCGTGCCTGTTCCTGGAAATTGCTGCCTATGCGACGGTAATTCTCTATGCCGCTTCCCATTAACAGAAGTGCCATTGCCATATCCATGGCAATGGGCCGCGCGTGTTCCGGTGAACTCGCATACTGGGACAAAACCTGGATCTGTTTGGCCAGATACTGCAGAACATCGCGGTCGAGTTTGTCGCTTTGCGAGGAAATTTCGTCGACATGTTTGGTGAAATTGGCGCATGCCGCCGCTTCGCCTTGCGTGCATTGTTCCCAGCTTTCTTCGGCGATGCGCAATTGGTCGCGCATTTGGCCAAGCATCTGGTCGACCTCGCCAGGCGAAAGCGCGGCAATTTCTGGCAGATATTGATCGAGCGAGTAAACCTGCTTGATCTCATCCACCTGCTCGCTTACAACTTGGCTGTGCCCGATCATGAACAGCATTTCGGTCAACACCGGATTGACATCGCCGGCCTTGCGTTCGACAACTGCACGCATTTGCTGGTCTATACGTCCCAGTAACTTGCGTACATTCATTTCGGGAGGCAAACCGTCAAGTTTCAGACATTCCAGCAATCCATATGCTACCCACCAGAATGCGCGGCTGCCATCCTTTGGAGCACAGCGCATTGCGCCGTCCAGGGCCTGTTGCATCAGTTGCACCGAGAGATCGACATCCTCCTGACGCAGCCATTTCAACAAGTTCTGCTGATATTCGCTGCGCAACGTTTTGAGACGCCCCATCGCATCGCTCTGTACAGGCAGATTCAGTACCTCTTTGGGTAGTTCCACTTCAAGATTGGGATAAAACAAATCCATCTCGAATGACATTTCGAGGCCGCGCAATTGTTGCAGTTCCTGGTATTGCGGGAACAAACGCAGCGCCGCGTTATCCGCACCATTGGCCAGCGAGTCAAGAAAATGCGTGACGGCGAACAAGGCGCGTCGCAGCACGTCGCGATGCATCGCGGAAACTTGCTGGGGATTGGTCGAAAGCTCGCCCAGTGTAATCTCCAGCTCGGCACAAAACGCCGCTGCACCGTCCAAGCCGACCATTTTCAGCACACCCAGCAAACGGTGCAACTCGGAACGCACTGACTCGAGAGCTGCCCCGTTATCTGCCGGCGCCCCAAGATAAAGTTCCAACTGCTCACTGATCTGGGCAAGAGACCCGTCCATGCCGGGTTTCACTGCGGCAAGGGTATTGCGGTCAAATTGTGCGCTGTCGGTCATGTGTGGTCGGTCTTATGGGTTGGCCGGTAATTACAATTTAAAGCCCGCGACTGAACCCTTTAAGTCGGATGCCAGGCCGGTCAACTGTGCGACGGAATTGGCGGTTAAACGCGTACCTTCCGTGGTCTGCACGGTAATTTTCAGGATTTCTTCCATCACGCTCGCCACTTCATTGGCCATGTCGGTCTGGACTTGGGTGGATGTGGATATACTGTTGATCAGTTCCGCCAATTCGTTCGATACCTGCTCGATTTCACGCAGCGATTGGCCGGCCACATCTGACAGTTTTGCTCCTTCAACCACACCCAGGGTACTTTTTTCCATGGCCGCCACGGCATCGTGGGTATCACCCTGGATGGTTTTCACCAGCGCGCCGATCTGTTTGGTCGCCTCGCCTGAACGTTCGGCCAACCGCTGTACTTCTTCCGCCACTACCGAAAATCCACGCCCCGCCTCACCGGCGGAAGCAGCCTGGATCGCCGCATTCAACGCCAGCACATTGGTCTGTTCGGTAATATCGGAAATCAGGTCCACGATTTCGCCGATCTCCTGAGAACTTTCACCAAGTCGTTTGATGCGCTTGGAAGTATCCTGAATCTGTTCGCGTATGCCATCCATACCGCTGATTGTATTTCGCACCGCCTGCGCCCCCTGTTCGGTTACCGCCAGGGTACGCCGCGCCACCTCGGCAGAACGGGCCGCGCTGGAATCCACCTCTTTGATGGATTTTGTAATCAACTGCACCGCTTCCCCGGCAGTCTGAATCTCGTTTGCCTGTTTCTGAGTTGCATCAAGAAGGCCCTTGGAAATATCTTCGGCTTCCTTTGTGGCCTGGCCCATCTGTTCCACCGCGGTTATTATCCGGGAGACCAGTTTGCGGAATTCCTCAGTGGTGTAATTCAGCGAGTCCGCGATCGCACCGGTGACGTCTTCCGTGACCGTAGCACGAACCGTCAAATCGCCATCCGCCAAATCACCCATCTCGTTCATCAAGCGCAAAATCGCGTTCTGGTTCTGGCTATTGATACGTGCGGCTTCCTCGGCACTGCGCCGGGAGTCCTCCACAAATGCCTTGGCCAGCAACAACAACGATAAAAATAGCAACAGGCCGAACAGTAATGCAGCATAAGTGGTTATGCGCGAAGATGACTGATAGGAATCCACCAATCGCTGAGCTTTTTCCAGCAATGAATCGGAATCATCGACGATCGCTTTGGCCGCACTCTTTGCCGCCACTACGTTGCGAACTTGAGAAACCAGAATTTCGACGCTATTGCGGGTAGTGGCAAACAACGCTTTGGCGCGTTTCACTTTTCCATCCGCGGCTGGAAGCGCGGCCAAGCTGTCTTCCGCCGCAATGGTGTCAGCTCCAAGTTTGGCCACCTGATCGATGGTTACTTCCGCGCCCAACAGAGTGCCGGCATCTTTGCCGATACGCTCGGTAGACAGGGCAAAACGAATTGCCTGCTCTTTCTGTGCACCCCCGAATGTATCGGTCATAGTCTGTGTCAGACCGCGCAACTCGGCGCTCATCGAATCTATCGTAGACACGGTCACTCCCAATGTCACCAAGCCTGCGCGTCCGGCTTGCAACGTTTGCACGTCTTGCAGTGTTTTATTGGCACTCTTCATGAACTCGTTGAGTGCGACGCGCGACGTTCCGGCGGTCGCTGGCAATGTGCCCTCTCCCTTATCCAGTTTGGTCAGGATCTTCGACAGGCGCGCCTTGCTTTCTTCCAAGGCATCAAATGCCGCCGAGTTGCCGGACAATGCTTGCTGTGCATCTTTGGCAAGCCGTTGAGTCAGCATCAGCAATTGGCTGGATTGACCCACGTAGCTAACACTGTTGCTTTCTTCCCGGTTGCTCATGTAGGCGGCTATTGCGGTCAGAACAAAAAAAGCCACAGCAGCCAAGCCCATTACTCTGAGCCTGGATTTGGATGATGTTAGTTCTGATGCCATGTTATTCCTCTCCCATTGGGAATTTCTAGAAAAGTCGAATTGCTAAACACCTATCTGCAAAAATTCCGCCTGCTCGAGCAAACCCGGTATATCCAACTTGCGCCAATTACTGCCCTGCTCGTCTTGATACTCGATTTGCCCGTCAACTTCGTTTTTTTGCCATCCACGTGCATCGCGCAACCCCAGCACGCGATCAACCAGCAGCGCAGCATTAAATGCATACCGTTCCGCAACCAGCAGCACGCGATTATTGGAATCTCCGGATGCCGCTCCGTTGTGATCATAGGCAGCCATATCGGCAACGCTATACAGATTGCCGCGCACATTTGCCACGCCGCGAAACCATGGCTTGGTGAACGGAACGCTGATCAACTTGGGCAAGGGCAGAACCTCGCTTATATCCGCCAGCTCTACCAGCCAGTTTTTCCCGGCTATCTGCACACCAAGCGTGGACACGGGATCTTCAGACATCTCCTTGTCCTGCAGCCGGTCGATCAGATTCTGCTGGAATTCGCGCAGGTTGAGCCGTTTTGACATTTATGAAACCTTTAAAAACCCGGGGCCAGCCGAGTCGCCCCGCGAGGGCACACCAGGCCGTCATGGCCCAAAACGGGGGACAGACGATCCGCACGCAATCTGTGCAATATGCGGATAATCCGAAACTTGCCAAGCTGGAAACCCGTTCGATACTCAGGGATCGATTTCACGCTTACAAAATCGTATGCAATGAGGTCTTCGTCAGAAGCATGCAATTCCGGTTTATCAAAGGACCCCATTTCGCTTGGCGCCAATTAACCCAACGCGGCGATCTTGCTTAACAGATCTGCCTCTTTTACCGGCTTGACCACATAGTCTTTGGCCCCTTGGCGTACACCCCAAACTTTGTCGGTCTCCTGATCCTTGGTGGTGCAAATAATCACGGGAATATCTTTCGTTTCAGGGTCTCCCGATATCGCTCGGGTCGCCTGAAAACCGTTCATTCCCGGCATCACCACGTCCATAATGACCAAATCCGGTTTGATCAGCTTGGTTTGCGCCACGCCCTTTTCGCCGTCCTCGGCAAAGGTAACCTCGAACCCGCGCTTGCTTAATATCTCCCCGATAATATGGCGCTCGGTCGCCGAATCGTCCACTACCAATATTCTCTTAATGCCCATAATCCGCTTCCTTCTTTTCTTGGGTATGCATGATCACCGCTTCTATCAGGCTTTTTTTGTTGAACGGTTTCAGCAGGTATTGGTCAGCACCAACCAGTTTGCCGCGCGCGCGATCAAACAGCGTATCTTTGCTGGTCAACATAATCACGGGGGTATTTCTGAAGTGCTGGTGCTTTTTGATGAGAGCGCAGGTTTGATAGCCATCCAGGCGTGGCATCATCACATCCACGAAAATGACATCCGGCTGGTTATCGACAACTTTGGACAAGCCGTCAAAACCATCTTCAGCAAGGATGACCTGGCATCCCGCCTGTGACAGGAAAATCTCTCCGCTGCGCCTAATGGTATTGCTGTCATCGATCAGCAATACCTTCACCCCTGACAATGGCAGGTCCTCGCTCATCTCGCTCCCTTTTGCATCGGCACTGATGTACTCAATCTGTTATAGATGGCTCTAAGGCTTCAATGCTAACGTATCTAGCCAACCCTGTCATGGCGATTTTAACGTCTCCAAAAATGCGGGGTAAACAGAATCAGCACAGTGAAAATTTCCAGTCTACCCACCAGCATCGCTACGGTACATACCCAGGTCTGGAAATCGGTCAGCCCGGCGTAATTGCTGGCCGGCCCGACCTTGCCGAGCCCCGGACCACAATTGTTTATCGAGGCCAGTATGGCGGTAAGCCCCGAGATGAAGTCCATTCCGCTGATCAGCATCAGAAACGTCAGCGTGACCACCGTCATAAAATACAAAAAGATAAAACCCAGAACAGAAAACACAATGTTATTGGGCACAACTTGCCCGCCGATCTTCATCGGGTTCACCGCTGAAGGGTGCAGCAATTTGAGAAACTCGCGCCCAGCCTGCTTCACCAGCACCAGCGTACGGACCATCTTGATGCCTCCGCCCGTCGACCCGGAGCTTGATGCAATCGCAGTTAGGAACATCATCCACAATGGGGCGAAGATCGGCCACTGCGCATAATCCACGCTGGCATAGCCCGAGCTTGTCGCAATAGATACCAGATTGAAACTGGCATATCTCAATGCCACCCAAAAATCGGGATATACACTCTGCCACCACAAAAACAGCGCGATGCCGACACAGCTCGCAAGGATCAGCCCGATTGAAGCCACGGCTTCCGTATCTTGCAGATACACTTTCAACGACTTGCTGCGCCATACCAGAAAGTGCGTGGAAAAATTGACCACTGCGAACAGCATGAACACGACCATCACAAACTCGATTAACGGCGAATGGAAATAGCCGATACTGGCATCATGGGTAGAAAATCCTCCCAACCCCATCGCCGAGAACGCATGGCAAACCGCGTCCAGCCAATTCATGCCGGCCCATTTCAACGAGACGATGCATGCCAGGGTGATGGCCACGTATACGATCCACAAATTGCGCGCCGTCTCGGCAATACGCGGAGTCAGCGCAGTGTCCTTCATTGGTCCCGGAGTCTCGGCCTTGAACAATTGCCGTCCGCCAATACCCAGCAAAGGCAGTATCGCCACCGCCAGCACGATGATGCCCATGCCGCCCAGCCATTGCAGTTCGTGCCGCCAGATATTGATGGCCGGGGGCAGGTAATCCAGATGGACCAGCACAGTCGCCCCGGTAGTGGTCAGGCCTGACATGGTCTCGAAGTACGCATCAGTGAACGACAATCCATCGAGCACCAGCAACAAAGGCAATGTCGCCACAGCGGGCATCGCGGTCCACATCGCCACCACCAGCAGGTAGCCGTGACGGATGGAAAGTTCGCCCTTGTAACGTCGCGTCAACAACCACATCAGGAATCCGATGGCCGATGTCCATACCATTGCCAGCAAGAAATCGATTGTTGTTGCATCGTTGTAAACCAACGAGGCAGTTATCGGCATCAAATAGGAGATGCTGAAAACCATCAGCATCAACCCCAGGGCATGGATGACCGTTAACGCGCGCTGCATCAGAAGAACCCGATGCTAACCTGAAAAAGCTTTTCGACCTTATGCACCATCGTCTTGTTGACCACAAACACGATAACGTGATCTTCTGCTTCGATGATTGTATCGTGATGTCCCATAATGACTTCATCACCGCGCACGATCGCGCCTATGGTTGCACCCTTGGGCAGATCGATCTCATCGATGCGCCGCCCCACCACCCTGGAAGACTGCCGGTCACCGTGCACCACCAACTCGAGTACCTCAGCCGCACCGCGGCGCAATGAGTGGACTGCAGCGACATCGCCATGCCGCACATAGGCCAGCAACGAGCCGATCGTGACATGCGCGGGCGAAAGCGCGATATCAATCTTGCCGCCCTGCAACAGGTCTACATAGGCGCTGCGATTGATCAGCGCGATCACCTTGCCCGCCCCGCCCTGTTTGGCAAGTAATGCCGACATGATGTTGTTTTCGTCGTCATTGGTGAGCGCACAGAATACGTCCACTTCGTCGACATGCTCCTGTTGCAACAATTTCTCATCCGTGCCGTCGCCATTAAGCACCAGCGTGCGAGTCAACTCCCCGGCCAATTTCTGGCAGGATTTTTTGTTATATTCGATCAGTTTGACCTGATAGTCGCGCTCCAGCGCCTTGGCCAGGCGCAGTCCGATATTGCCGCCGCCGACGATCATCACGCGCTTGCAGGGCTTGTTCATGCGCTGCATTTCATTGAGCACGCTGCGGATATTGTCGGTTGCGGCAATGAAAAAAATCTCGTCGTCGTCTTCTATTACGGTATTGCCTTCTGGAATCAGCGGACCGTCCTTGCGAAAGATCGCCGCGACACGGGTATCAACCTGCGGCATGTTGGTGCGCAGAAAACTCAGCGGTTTGCCCACCAACGGCCCGCCCTGGAACGCGCGCACGGCCACCAGAGAAGCCTTGCCCT
>Ga0210097_1000158_pt1 | contig 29542 bp, 26 predicted proteins | sample Joice_CattailNLA_2_FD_185521 | JGI IMG/M metagenome (GOLD analysis project Ga0210097, IMG submission 185521) | Wetland microbial communities from San Francisco Bay, California, USA, that impact long-term carbon sequestration - Joice_CattailNLA_D2... | ecosystem: Environmental > Aquatic > Marine...
CCTCGGCATCGTCCGCGTTCGCCAGCGACAACCCCTTCTCATCGCTGTACATCAACGCATCTCCCGCAGACAGGCCGTATCCATTGGCGCTCAGACTACCGCGTGCGACGTGCAGATAGGCCTTTCGGCCCTCAGCCAGCGAATAATCCAGCGTTTCCGACGCGCCCAGTCTCGCGGCAAACACGCGTGCATCCTGGTGTATCAACAGCGAACCATTCCCGGTGTCAGGCGAAGCCAGCAGACACCATCGCGCCAGCTTGTCTTTCAGCGGAAAATCCTTTTGCCGGTAGCCGGGCGCCAATCCCTGCCGGTCCGGCATGATCCAGATCTGCAGCAGATGCACAGCTTCGCCCTGCAAAGGGTTAACCTCGCTGTGCTGCACGCCCGTGCCCGCGCTCATCAATTGCACTTCACCGTAACGGATGTCACCGCTGCTGCCGGTGCTGTCGCGATGTCGCAACGTTCCGCTCAACACATAGGTCAGGATTTCCATATCGCGATGGCCGTGTGTGCCGAAACCGGTGCCGGGCTGCACGATGTCCTCGTTGATCACCCGCAGCGGCCCGAAATGGACATGCTCAGGATCGCGGTAATCGGCGAATGAAAAACTGTGCCAGCTTTCCAGCCAGCCGTGGTGCGCATAGCCGCGTTCACCCGATTTGCGTTGTACGATCATAATTCACCTCCATAGTGCCGCATCAATTCAAGCATCGCCGATGCCTTGTCCATGGTTTCCTGAAATTCCGCAGCCATATCGGAATCTGCCACGATACCGCCGCCCGCCCAACAGGATATTTCATTATTTGAATATACCAGGGTACGAATGGCGATATTGGTGTCCATGTTGCCGTCGAATCCAACATAGCCAATCGAGCCGCAGTATATGCCGCGACGGTGCGGCTCCAATTGCCCGATGATCTGCATCGCTCGCAGTTTTGGCGCACCGGTGACCGAGCCGCCGGGAAAGCAGTCGCGCAACACGTCCAGTGCATCGCGTCCTTCAGCCAGCGTGCCTTCTACCGTGCTGACCAGATGATGCACATTTGCATAACTTTCCACCTCGAACAATTTCGGCACGTTCACCGAGCCTGGCGCGCAGTTCTTGCCGAGATCACTGCGCAGCAGATCCACGATCATCAGGTTTTCAGCGCGGTCCTTCGGGTGGTTGCGCAGCTCGTCGGCAAGCTGGCTATCCTGACGGGCATCGCTGCTGCGCGGGCGGGTACCCTTGATCGGTTTGGTTTCCAACCTGCCGTTTTGCACGCGCAGGAAACGTTCCGGTGAGGCACATAGAATCTGGGTTTTCGGCAGTTTGAGAAAAGCGGAATACGGCGCGGGACTCTTGCTGCGCAGCCTGAGATAAGCGGTCAGGGCATCTCCCGAGGCGGCAGCACTGAAGCGTTGCGCGAGGTTTATCTGGTAGCAATCTCCTGCCTGCAAATAATTTTGGACGGCAGTGAATGCACGGGCATAGCTTTTAGGCGTGAAATTGGAAACGATTTTCCCTTGCACTCGAAACTGCTGTTCAAAAATCGTTTGACTATCTTTCAAGCGCTGCGATATTCGCATCAGCAAATCCGCGGTTTCTGCAAATCGCAGATGCGATACCAAACGCGCTGTATATTGTTGGTGATCCAGCACCAACGCCCAATCGTAAATTCCGATAGCCATATCCGGGAGTTTGGCTTTCTGATCATCACGCGGAGATTCTGACACACGCTGCGCCAAGTCATAGCTCCAGTATCCCAGCGCCCCGCCTGCGAATGGCACACCCGCAACGGGCGCAACCGGCATTGCCAGTTCTTTGCGCAGCAATGCGAATGGTTCATCATGCGCAATTCCCTCATCAAGTAATAGCGTGCACTGAGGGGCCGCTGTCAGGATGTCATAGCGTCCCATTCCCGCGCTATCCAGCCACGCCGCCCAGGGCAGATCGGCCAGGGCGGCGTAATAGCGCGCAACATCCTTTTGGTAGGGCAGTTCGACAGAATAGAAACTCATCGCTTGATCGGATTAATCCCGGCATTCGGTAATGGAATGGTATCGCGGCCGATCACTTTATACAGCATCATGCTGACAAATTTGCTTGATTGTATTTTCCATGATGCATGGGAGATTGCCGGGTGCAAACTATCGCGATTTTACAAGCCTCTTTTCATTGGCGATTATTTGCACCCACTGGCGTATCCGCGGAATCGCTTCGACTACTGCGTCCTCGCCGATTTTGATTATGTCCAGCTTGCCGGCCTCATTCATTTCAGGCAATTTTCCACCAATGTCAGGACGGATTACGATCTGAGCCGGTCTGAGTTTGTACTCTAATATTGACTGGCGCATGATACGCAGACTTTGTTTGAGGATGTCGATGATGTCTTCCGGCGGTGAATTATCCTTCGGCTGCTGCGAGATATCCACGGCGATAACAATGTCCGCACCCATCTCGCGAGCCACGTTTGCAGCCACCGGGTTCTTCAAATCTCCATCCACATATTCCTCATCGCCGATCTGAACCGGATAGTACACGCCGGGAATGCTGCTGGAAGCCCGCACTGCCTTTCCAGCATTGCCGCGGTTGAAGTCCACTTCATTCCCTGTGCGAAGTTGCGTTGAAACCGCCACAAAAGGCCTGTCCAACTGCTCAATTGAACGGTTGTTCAGTTTACGATCAATGAAATCCTGCAATCGCTCGCCGCGTATGTAGCCCCGCTTGGAAATATCATAATCGTCGAGATTTTCCTGATCGAGACCTAGTGCAATTTGTTCGATTTCATTGCCCGTGTACCCGCCTGCATACAGCGCACCTACCACGCTGCCAGCGCTGGTGCCGACGATGATATCAATATGTATGTCATTCGCCTCAAGCACTTTGATCACGCCAATATGCGCAAACCCCCGATAGCCCCCACTCCCCAGCACCAGGGCGATAATAGGCTTGTCTGACTGCAACGGTACGATCGGAACCGCCTGTGGTTCAATGACATTCTTAAACTGTATCGGCGGTGTAGTAGCGCATGCCACCATCAAAAATGGCAATGCCAACATTACTAATTTTGCTGTTATGAATCTCGCCATGGCAATCAAAAAATTCAGGGGGCAGAAAGACCATCGCAAACCGTCAAAGTTTGCAACGAGGACAACAAACCGCACCAACATTGCATTGGTGAAATAAAAAGGCGCACGCACCAGTTAGTGCGCCCATAAAACAAAGCTACTGTGGTAAGCCCCTAATTGCCCGGATATACATGCCAGGCATCAGGGGCCGCCACCACAGCGATACCACCGACTAGTTCGGCTTGCCGATCCCTGGAGTAGGAAAAGGCCATGTTGCAGCCGGACGAACAGGTGCTGGAGCGGAAGGGGCCGGTGCTGCTGGCCTTGCTGCCGCGGGAGCTGGCTTCTTGGCTGCTACTTTCTTCTTTGCCGCTGGCTTCTTTTTCGCTGCTGGCTTTTTCGCTGCGGCCTTTTTCGCAGCCGGCTTCTTTTTGGCTGCCACTTTCTTCTTTGCCGCTGGCTTCTTGGCCGCTACTTTCTTTTTCGCAGCCGGCTTCTTTTTGGCTGCCACTTTCTTCTTTGCCGCTGGCTTCTTGGCCGCTACTTTCTTTTTCGCAGCCGGCTTCTTCTTGGCTGCTACTTTCTTTTTCGCAGCCGGCTTCTTCTTGGCTGCTACTTTCTTTTTCGCAGCCGGCTTCTTTTTGGCTGCCACTTTCTTCTTTGCCGCTGGCTTCTTGGCTGCTACTTTCTTTTTAGCAGCCGGTTTCTTGGCTGCTGCTTTTTTTGCTGCCGGTTTTTTCTTTGCTACCATGTTGATTCTCCTTCAATAATGAAAGTTAATAAATACAACACCTACTGTTACTACGCCTACACCTCCAGCCCGCGCTTAAACTCAAGCGAGGGCCAAAGCTATTACCTTAAGCCTGGTTAGCGAAATACAGCGCTAATCCCATGACAACGCGCCACCGGTTTGATATTCGGTGACACGGGTTTCAAAGAAGTTTTTCTCTTTCTTGAGATCGATCATTTCTGCCATCCACGGAAACGGATTAGTCGCGCCCTGAAACAGCACATCCACGCCGATTTGCTGGCAACGGCGATTGGCGATAAAGCGCAGGTATTCCTTGAACATCGTCGCGTTCAGACCCAGCACACCGCGCGGCATGGTATCTTCGGCATAGGCATATTCCAGCTCGACACCTTTTTGCATCAAACCGCGGACTTCTTCGCGAAATTCCGCTGTCCAGAGGTGCGGGTTTTCCATCTTGATCTGATTGATCACATCGACGCCGAAATTCAGGTGCATGGATTCATCGCGCAGTATGTATTGATATTGTTCGGCTGCTCCGGTCATCTTGTTCTGGCGGCCAAGGGCAAGGATCTGCACGAATCCTACGTAGAAGAACAGGCCTTCCATGATGCAGGCGAACACGATCAGGCTGCGCAGCAGCTGGCGATCCGCCTCCGGGGTGCCAGTCTCGAATTTCGAGTTGGTCAGCGTATCGATGAACGGCAACAAAAACTCGTCCTTGGCGCGGATGCTTGGCACTTCGTGATACATATTGAAGATCTCACCCTCGTCCAGCCCGAGACTTTCGACGATGTACTGGTAGGCATGAGTATGGATCGCCTCTTCAAACGCCTGACGCAGCAGGTATTGGCGGCATTCCGGATTGCTGATGTGGCGATAAGTGCCAAGCACGATGTTATTCGCGGCAAGGCTATCAGCGGTGGTAAAAAAACCGAGGTTGCGTTTGACCAGCAGACGCTCGTCAGCGCTCAGCTTGTCGCTTTTCCACAACGCGATGTCCGCCGTCATGTTCACTTCTTGCGGCATCCAGTGGTTGGCGCAGGCGGCAAGATATTTTTCCCACGCCCACTTGTACTTGAATGGCACAAGCTGATTCACGTCAGCCTTGCAATTGATGATGCGTTTGTCCTCAACTCGAATCCGCCCGGTTGGAACTGCTGATTTATTCTGGCCGTTGTTCTCGACCCCGGTTTCCAGCTTTTGCAGGATCAAGGCCTCATCAAAAGAGGTAATGGGCATCATACCCAACAGCATCCCGTCGGTCTTGGTATCTTCTTCAAAGTTCAGCATCTTTTTATTTTCCTTTTCATCTGGGTTGTGGCTTCAGCCGCCCCTATGGGGCTTAACTTGCTACGCAAGTTAGCTTTCGCCGCAATCCAGAGTGCGGAGCCTGCCTATTGGCAGGCCTCGCATTCTGGATTGTCAATCGAACAAAACTTGGCTTCTTCCGCCGCTCCGCCGGCAGCCGGAACCGCGTTCAACGCGCCGGCACGGCCGGTAGATTTCTCCGCCGAAGTTGCCCCCATGGTTCGCAAATAATAAGTAGTCTTCAATCCCCGCAACCACGCCAGTTTGTATGTCTCATCCAGCTTGCGGCCGGACACACCGGCCATGTATATGTTCAGCGACTGCGCCTGGTCTATCCATTTCTGGCGGCGTGAAGCGGCCTCGATCAGCCAGCTTGGCTCCACTTCGAACGCGGTGGCGTAAAGGCTGCGCAATTCCATTGGGATGCGATCTATCTTCGCCAGACTGCCGTCGAAATATTTCAGGTCCGAGATCATCACCTCATCCCACAGACCCAGCTGCTTGAGATCGGCCACCAGATGTTCATTGATGACGGTGAATTCGCCGGAAAGGTTCGACTTCACGAAGATGTTCTGATAGGTCGGTTCGATGCAGGCTGACACCCCGATGATGTTGGATATCGTGGCGGTAGGCGCGATCGCGATGCAATTGGAATTGCGCATGCCATACTGCTTGATGCGCTCGCGCAATGCATCCCAGTCCATGCTGGCCGACATGTCCACTTCGACATAACCGCCACGTTCCTGGCGCAACAAATCGAGCGTATCCTGCGGGAGGATGCCGCGGTCCCACAGGCTGCCGCGATAGGTGGCATAGCGGCCGCGTTCCTCGGCCAATTCGGTGGATGCCCAGTAGGCGTAGTAGCAGACTGCCTCCATCGACCGGTCGGCAAATTCGACTGCCGCATCGGATGCATAAGCGATGCGCAGATCGTGCAGGCAATCCTGAAAGCCCATGATGCCCAGACCCACCGGCCGGTGCCTGAGGTTGGAATTGCGCGCCTTGTCCACCGCGTAGTAGTTGATGTCGATCACGTTATCCAGCATGCGCATCGCGGTGTTGACGGTGCGACGCAGTTTGTCGTGGTCGATCTGCCCGGCCTTCTCGTGCCCCCTTGGATAGAGGTGTGCAGCCAGATTGATCGAACCGAGATTGCATACGGCGATCTCGTTGTCGCCGGTGTTTAGCGTGATCTCGGTGCACAGGTTGGAACTGTGCACCACGCCGACATGCTGCTGCGGCGAGCGTATGTTGCACGGATCCTTGAAGGTGATCCACGGATGGCCTGTCTCGAACAGCATGGTCAGCATCTTGCGCCACAGGCTGGCCGCCGGGATCCTCTTGAACAACTTGAGTTCGCCGGTGACGGTCTTTGCTTCATAAGCGGTGTAGGTGCGCTCGAAGTCGGCGCCGAACTTGTCGTGCAGGTCCGGCACATTGGACGGCGAGAACAATGTCCAGTCACCACCCTCCATCACACGCTTCATGAACAGGTCCGGTATCCAGTTGGCGGTATTCATGTCGTGGGTACGGCGCCGGTCGTCGCCAGTGTTCTTGCGCAGATCCAGGAATTCCTCGATATCCAGATGCCAGGTTTCCAGATAAGCGCACACTGCACCCTTGCGCTTGCCACCCTGATTCACCGCAACCGCTGTATCGTTCACGACTTTCAGGAACGGCACCACGCCCTGCGATTGGCCGTTGGTCCCCTTGATGTGGGCGCCCAGCGCACGAACAGGTGTCCAGTCGTTGCCCAAGCCGCCGGCATATTTTGCAAGCAGTGCATTTTCCTTGATCGCTTCGTAGATCCCGTCCAGATCATCCGCCACCGTAGTCAGGTAGCAGGAGGACAATTGCGAACGCTGTGTGCCGGAATTGAACAGCGTCGGCGTAGAACTCATGAAGTCGAAGCTGGACAGCAGGCGATAAAATTCAACCGCACGCGCTTCACGATCGATCTCGTTGATGGCCAGACCCATTGCAACGCGCATGAAGAACGCTTGCGGCAATTCGATGCGCTTGCTCTCGATATGCAGAAAGTAGCGGTCATACAGTGTTTGCAGACCGAGATATCCGAACTGCAGGTCGCGTTGCGCATCCAGCTCTTTGGCCAGACGCTTAAGATTGAACTGCCCCAGACGTGGATCCAGCAATTCTGCCGCGATACCCTGCTTGATGAACTTCGGAAAATATGTCACATAGTGCGTCGCCATGTCTCCAGGCGAGACTTCCTCGCCCAGGGTCTCGCTGCAGATGGTATTCAGCAGCAGGCGCGCCGTGACAAAATTATAAGCCGGCTCCTTTTCGATCAAAGACCGGGCGGAAAGCACCAGACACTTGCGAACTTCGTTCAGCGCCACACCGTCGTACAGGTCCTTGAGCGTCAGCTTGATGACAGCATCTGCGGATACCACATCGCCCAGCCCGGCGCAGGCATCCTGCACCAACGCATACAAACGTCCCTGATCGAGCGGTCGAGCCGCGCCATCATCACCGGTAACATTAATAACATGCACCGGCTCTTTGCTCTTGGATTTGGCGCGGGTACGCGCCCGCTCCTCGCGGTAAAGCACATAGGTGCGTGCAACATCGTGCTCTCCTGAACGCATCAAACCCAACTCGACCTGATCCTGGATATCCTCGATGTGCATAGTCCCGCCGTGTGGCTGGCGGCGCATCAAAGCCGAAACGACACCATTGGTCAATTGTTCGACCATCTCGCGGACGCGCGCCGATGCGGCACCTTGACCGCCGTTCACCGCGATGAACGCCTTGGTCAACGCGATCGAAATCTTGGCCGGCTCAAACACGACAACCGAACCATTGCGGCGGATTACCTTGTATTGATCGAAAGAACTGTAAGAAGCGGGAGAGGATGAAACGGAGTCGGGAACGTTATTGTCATGCACTGGTGGGGTCGGATCGCTATAAGCAGCATGCAACATAAACTTCACTCCCTTGAAAATTTTGTTAACACTAAACACCAAAACCACTATACCTAGTATCTTTTTCAGGCAGTGGCACTAACTAAGAACCAGTACCACTACATATAGTATTTATTTTTGGTATCGGGGCTAATTGTAGTAGCTAACAAAAATATTGCAAGCGAAAAATGACCGGGCATGCCTCACCCAAACACATGAGTGAATTCTTATGTTTTGGACAGATCGGAAAGATAGCGCGCCCAGTCGAAACAGGGGCCCGGATCGGTCTTGCGTTGCGGGGCGATGTCGCTATGGCCGGCGATCCCGCGTATCGGATAGGCTGCCTGCAACGCCATGGTCAAACGGCCCAGCGATGCATACTGGGCATCGGTGAATGGCACGGCATCGCTGCCTTCCAGCTCGATTCCGATGGAAAAATCATTGCAGCGGGTTGCGCCCTGCCAGCACGACTCCCCGGCATGCCACGCCCGCTTCAAACAGGGGACGAATTGAACAATCTTGCCATCGCGGCGCACGAGGAAATGCGCAGACACCTTCATCCCGGCTATTTCCGCGTAATAGGGATGAGACGTTATATCCAGTGTGTTGGTGAAAAAGCGCTGCACGCCGTCCCCGCCGAATTCGTCCGGCGGCAGGCTGATGTTGTGTATCACCAGCAGTTCTATCGGTCCTACGGGACGGTCATCGCAGTTCGGCGAAGGCAGATATTCGCAGCCATCCAGCAAACCCTGCGCATCAACTTTCAGCGCGATGTCATTCCGCATCGTCTGTTCCATGTGGGCCCTTGATGCCGAGCCGCTCCATACGATAGCGCATGGTTCTGAAGGTCAGCCCCAGCAACTTCGCGGCAGCGGTGCGATTGAAGCCGGTCTGCTCCAGGGCTTCAATCAGAGCCTGTTTCTCAACCTGGTCCAGATATTCCGGCAGCGGGTATTTGCTGCTGAGCGCAGCGTTACTAGGCTGATCTTGTTCTACTGGCACCAACAACAGGTCCTGTGCTTCGATCACCCCGCCGGAACACATCGCAAATGCGCGTTCGATGATATTTTCCAGTTCGCGCACATTGCCCGGAAAGTTGTAGCCTTGAAGGGCCTTCAATGCATCCTCCGAAAAATGAACATCCGTGTCAGCGCGCAAATTCTCCAGAATACGATTGGCGATTTCAGGGATGTCCTCGCGCGACTCGCGCAACGCAGGCATCTGGATCGGAATCACGCTGAGACGGTAATACAGATCCTGGCGGAATCCGCCTTGCCGCACTCGTTCGGCCAGATCGTGGTGAGTCGCGCTGATGATACGCACGTCCACTGGATCTTCGCTGGTCGCACCCACCTTGCGCACGCGCTTTTCCTGTATCGCGCGCAACAATTTCACCTGCATGGTTACCGGCAAGTCTGCGACTTCGTCCAGAAACAATGTCCCGCCGTGCGCTGCCTGGAAAAACCCGTCGCGGTCCTTGTCCGCGCCGGTGAAAGCACCTTTTTTGTAACCGAAGAATTCGCTCTCCATCAGATTTTCGGGTATCGCACCGCAATTCACCGCAACGATGGGCTGGTCGCGCCGCGCACCGCTCTGCACGATGAGTCGTGCCGCCAATTCCTTCCCGCTTCCGGATTCTCCGCTGATATGCACCGGCGCCTCGCTGCGCGCCACGCGCTTGATGAGATTGCGCACCTTTTGCATGGCTGGTGAATGTCCGAGCAGCATCTTGTCGCCCGATGGGCCTGACTGAGGCAGTTTCAGAGCCGAATTCACCAACGCGCGCAGCTGATCCAGCGAAACTGGTTTGCTCAAGTAATCGAACGCACCCGCCTTGAGTGCGGCAACGGCATTCTCCATATTGCCGTGTGCGGTGATCACCGCGACCGGTACATCCATATTCTGCTGCGCGATATGCTGAACGATCTGCAAGCCATCGCCATCCGGCAAACGCATATCAGTCAGGCACAGGTCATATTTACGCGCCGCCAATTTCGCTAATGCCTCGCGAACGTTTCCGGCTTTATCCACTTCCAGCCCCATCTTTCGCAGGGCCAGTTCAAGCAATTCCAGAATGTCCGGCTCGTCATCCACCAGCAGTACACGGGGGTGTTTTGCCCGTTCGTTATCTGTCATGTCCATGCCTTTCACCATACCTGCGTATATTTTCAAATGTTATACGAAAACACGCGCCAACCTGCCCCTCAGCCAGATGATATTCCAGCCGTGCGCCATTCGCCTCGCATAATTCCTTGGCGATATACAGTCCCAAACCGGTGCCATCTTGCGCAGTGGTAAAAAAGGGTTCAAACAGTTTTCCCTGGTGTTCGACGGATATACCGGGACCGTCATCCTGCACATCCAGCACCACGCGCCCGTCCTCGATATTCATTTTCAATTTCACGCTGCCCGCCGACTTGCTCCCGTAGCGTAACGCATTGCGGCATAAATTCCACAGCACTTGCCGCAGATGACCGCGATCGAAGAAAACCTCGTGGCCGGGTATCCCCTCCAGACTTATCACTTCCGGATCGATACGCTCGGCCAGCTCGAACTCATCCACAAATATGCGCAGCATTCCATTCAGATCGAAAACTTCCGACTGGACGCGATCGCGCCGGTTCAACTGCATCACGTCGTGAACGATCTGATTGATGCGCTGTGTGTTTTCCAGCACAATTTGAAGCAAGCGCTGATGTTTCTCATCTCCCTGTTCTTCCTGCATGAGCTCGGTTGCATAACTGATCGCCGATAGCGGGTTGCGCACCTCATGAGCGATATTTGCGGTCAGGCGACCCAGTGCCGCAAGCTTGATTTGTTGCGCCTCGTCCTGCACCCGCTGCATGTCCTCGAGAAAAATCACCGCGCCGCGTGATGCATTCTGCTCGATTGCGACAAATCGCAGTCTGGCTTGCAGCCCTTGGTCCAGTTGCAGGATGTCACGGTTTATGCTGCCGTTCTGCTTCCACATCGCGTAATGCCCGAACAGGATCGGAAAGGTTTCCGACAGGGGGCTTCCCGCGCTGACGCTTCTGTGCAGCAAGTGCTCGGCACGAAGGTTCATTTGCATGATCATGCTCTGCCCGTCGACCACCAGCACACCATCCTGCATATCGCGCATCACCAGTCGATTCGCTTCAGCCAGGCTGACCAGGTCGCGGCCCCGCCGTTGAGCAAGCATCTGACTGTCCACAGCATATTTCGCAAGCGTGTTCGCCAGCCAGGCCACCGCGAAATAGGACATGCACAGCAAACCGACCTGGACATACTCCGCCGCATCGGCATTGTCATGCAGCACCTCATATGATTGCTCCAACAGAGCGGCAATGCTGGCCAGCGAGGCAAAGAACAAAGTGATCTTGCCGCGGCTGATCAATCCTGCAGCTGCCAGCGAGGCCAGCAGCAGCAGGCCTACATTGCTCTTTATTCCGCCGCTGGCATAAGAAAGCACGGTCAGAGCGGCAATGTCCACCCCAATGTGTATCGTCAGCTGCCAGTTGAAACGGGGCCAGCGCAAATACAGTGGAATGAAAGATGCCGCCACTACCACCAGATATGCCACACTTGTGCCAAAGAACAGGAACAAGTGGTCGGCGCCCAGCAGCGGTATTGATGTGCCGAATACGCCGGCGACAAACACCAGCAGACCGGCCAGCATCAACCGGTACAGATTGAAATAGTTCAGGGTACGCCAGAAATCGACAGACGGGAAATCTGCGACGGGCTTGTCAGTCATCACTCTCGACTGAAATCCGGATTATATTCATTTGAGAAGACCTCCTCATTTGCGGTAGGCGTCACGATGTTCCACCCCGCAAAAAAAATGACCACCCGCCAATATGCCCTCGCTTTTCGGGAAATGCACACCGCAATGCGCGCAGCGCACCATATCCTCGGCATCAGACTGACGTTGCGGAGCAGCACTCTTGCGGAAAGACTTTAGCAGCAGAAATACCAATGCCGCTATCGCAATCATCAAAAATAATCGACTCATTCCAAATTGACCCCGTAATGACAAGACTCTGCCGGCAGAAAGACCAAGTGCATTATATTACGCAATCAACGCCACGCTTTTCACTTCTGCGAACACATGCACGTGCATATCCAAACCGGTTCCGAGTTACAAGCTTTCTGGAGGCGCACATTGTTCACTTTGCCAGATTTGTTTTGGCATGTGCCGGGCGGAATATCTTGCATAACTCCGGATCGGATTCCAGGTAGGCGCCCCCGATCAGATCGATGCAATAGGGTATCGCCGGGAACACGGCGTCCAGGCATTCGCCGATCGCGGAAGGTTTGCCGGGCAGGTTAACGATCAGAGTCTTGCCGCATATACCTGCGGTCTGGCGCGACAGAATTGCGGTGGGCACGAATCTCAACGAAGCACTGCGCATCAGCTCGCCAAAGCCCGGCATCATCTTGCTGCACACCGCCTCGGTGGCTTCCGGTGTGATATCGCGCAGCGCCGGGCCGGTGCCGCCGGTGGTGACAATCAGACAGCAGCCTTCCGCATCACTCAACTCGCGCAACGCCGATTCGATCTGCGGCTGCTCGTCGGGAATCATTCTGGCTACTGCCTCCCACGGACTGGTCAACACGCGAGTGAACCATGCATGTATCGCGGGGCCGCCCTTGTCTTCATATTCGCCGCGGCTGGCGCGGTCCGAAATCGTCAAAATTCCAATGCGGGCAACATCCATGTTCATTCTCCGAAATCGGCCTGATCCTGGTGCGCCGTTCCGTCCAGCAACTGCACAGTCACCTGTTCGCCCGCAGTCAGTCCGTTGCTCCCGGCAGGCACGACCATCAATCCATCCGCCCTGGCCATCGACAGCAGCATGCCGCTGCCCTGCGCGCCGGTGGATGTCACCGCGTAACCGCCTTGCTCTTTCGCCAGTATCACACGGATGAACTCGGTGCGCCCTGGCTGGTGCTTCAGATCATGCGTCAGCCGTGCCGAGATGATGCGTCTATGCAAGCGCGCATGTCCCGTCATGCTACGCAATGCCGGCGCAACGAATTCCTCGAAGCAGACCATGCTCGATACTGGATTGCCGGGCAATCCGAACACAAAAGCGTCTGCGGCAGCGAACTGCTGCGTCGCTGTGGTTCTCGCGCCTTGCACTTCATCTGCCTCATTTGCTTTTGCGATATTTTCTTTATTCCGTTGCAGTATGCCGAAGGCAAACGGATGCCCGGGTTTCATCGCCACACGCCAGAACTTCATTTCCACCCCCAAAGACTCGATGACCGGGCGCACATAATCATGCACGCCGACCGATGTGCCGCCCGAGACCAGCAGCACATCGAATCTCAGGCCACGTTGCAGATATTCTTCCAGTTCGGCCGGATCATCGCGCGCTATACCGAGCAAGTCGGGTTCTATACCCAATGCCTGCACTTGTGCCATCAGCGCGTAGCTGTTGGAATTCGGTATCTTGCTCGGATCGACGGGATCATCGATGTCTTCCAGCTCGTTGCCGGTGGACAGGATCGCCACACGCGGACGGCGGTACACCAGCACCTGCGCGGATTTCACCGTCGCCAGCACGCCGACTACGCCGGGCGTGATCTCGGTGCCCGCTGCCAGCACGACATCTCTGTTGCGCATGCTCTCGCCCCGGACCCGTATGTCGTTGCCGCGTTTCACCGCGACATCGATCTGCACTTTTCCGTTTGGCAGCGCTTGAGTATCTTCGACACGTATCACCGCATCCGCTCCTTGCGGGACCGGCGCGCCGGTCATGATGCGTGCGCACTGCCCTGCGTGCACGGTTTTGACCGGCCTGTCGCCAGCCTTGATGTCCTCGATGATCTCGAGCATAGCCGGAATTTTCGCCAGATCAGCGTTGCGCAACGCATAGCCATCCATCGCCGACACGTCATAAGGCGGGATATCACGGTTGGAGCGCACATCCGTGGCCAGCACGCGGCCCAGCGACCGTTCCAAACTGACCGTTTCAACGCCAAGTTTGTTCACTGATTGGAGTATGCACCGCTGCGCATTCGTAACCGATAATTGTTCCATCACTTTATTCCATGTAATGCCTTCTCGACATCCTGCGGCGTATCCAGATCCAACAAACTGCGCGACTGGTGATTTTCATCCAGCATCGCTTCCTCATCCACATAGCAGACATCCAACATTTGCAAAGCGCCGCGCAGGCTCTTGTCGTGCTTCGACAGACCCTCTTTCAATATGGCCAGACAATCTCCCGCATAAAATGCGGCCAGCGGTTGGGGATGTCCCTGTACGACCGGGACGACCGCTTGGTGTGTTGAACGAAACTTTGCCAGCCATTCGACCAATGCCGGCTCGATGAAGGGCATATCGCAGGCTACAGCGAATGCCCATGGCGTAGTCACATGACCAAGGCCTGCAACCAGTCCCGCCAGCGGGCCGTCCCCCGACAATTGTTCGTCGGGCTGCTCGTCGCAGACCTGTGGCAGATCGATATCGGGGCGCGTCTGGCGGACGCTTACCAAGATGTATGGAAAAACTTGTTGCATCATCGCGGACACGCGCTGCAATAATGTCTGCCCGCCCAACAGCAGGCTCGCCTTGTCGCTCCCCATGCGCTGCGAGTCGCCGCCTGCCAGGATGATCGCGGTACAATCTTCTATCATTGATTACAGCCTCGTTTCATCGGTGAAACTGTGTTGGCTTCCTCTCTCACTCCCAGCGGTACTTGTTGTGTACTGTCCGCATCGTTCATTCGTCGCCGCCTTGTTTGGACTTCGAAATGGAATTGGAATAAGTCGAAAATTCCTGCATGAAGCGGATGATGCCGTCGATATCGTCAAGCGCGAAATGCGGCAGTTGCGGATATACCTCGTCGATATCGGTGACCATCGCGATCAGTCCATCCTCAATCCGGCAGCGCGGCGTCGCAGAGCACTCGCGGCGCAACACCTCGATTTTCGCGCCTGCAGCTTGCGAGAACCCCTCCGCCAGCACCAAGTCGGCCTCGCCCATGAAACGCTGCGCCAATTGTTCCGGCTCGCGCCTACCGACCGCATCGGCGACCAGCTGCAATTCGCTGGACGTGACCAGCATGCTCATGGACGCGCCCGCCTGCTTGTAGCGCCAACTATCCTTTCCGGGTGTATCCAGCTGCACTTTATGATGCGCATGTTTGATCGTCGCAACCGTCAACTCTCTTCTATTCAGTTCGCGCAACAGTTTCTCGATCAGCGTGGTCTTGCCTGAGCCGGAGTGTCCTACTAAAGAAAATACCTTCGACATGATCTAAGGGTGAGCCGTCACCCACGCATCGCCCTGCGGTGTGATCTCCTTTTTCCAGATCGGCACGCGCTGCTTCAGCTCATCGATCAGCCACTGGCAGGCTTGCAAAGCAGGCGCGCGGTGCTCGGCACCTGCCGCGACGAACACGATCTGCTCGCCCGCACCGACCAAGCCGATGCGGTGCACGATGCGCGCATCCAGCAGTTCGAATCTCGCTATCGCCTCTTCGCGCAGCTTGTTCATCTCCTTCACAGCCATGCTTTCGTAAGCATCGAAACTGATCTTGGTGACTTCCCTTCCTTCCGAAAAATCACGCGCGCAACCGGTGAACGTCGCGATTCCACCCATCCGTTTGGAACCGGCGCGCAGTGCCGCGACCTCCTCGTCCTGGGAAAAGTCCTGCTGCTGTATGCGTACCGCTTCCTTCATTTAGCCGCCGGAAAACTTGGACATGAACACCACCTCGCTATGGTCAGTTAACGGCAGCGACATGTCCAGCGCGTGCACTCCGTTCACCGCGGCGAAACACACGATCTCGAACGCCGCCGGAAATTCTGCCTGCAGTTTCGTGCGCAGGTCCTGCAGACGCATCCCGGCATTGAACTCGGTCTCGACTTCGCCGGCACCGGCGCGCTCGGCGACCGGCCCGAAGAACAGCACCTTGATCACGTCATATCCCTGGTTCGTTTCCCCGGTTTGTCCCGCAGCCAGGTTCCGCTCTTGCCGCCACGCTTCTCTTCGAGCTGGATGTTCTCGATGCGCATGCCACGGTCTATCGCCTTGCTCATGTCGTAGATCGTCAGCAGCGCGACGCTGGCTGCGCACAGCGCTTCCATCTCGACGCCGGTCTGGCCGACGCAACTGGCCGTCGTGACCACCTTGATGCCCACGCAACCTCCGGCATCAGCCTCAGACACATCGCTGAACACCACTTCCACGCCGGACAGTGCCAGCGCATGGCACATCGGGATGATGTCGGCGGTGCGCTTGGCCGCCATCACCGCGCCGACATCCGCCACGGTCAGTACGTCGCCCTTGGCGATGCTGCCGGTGCGGATACGAGCCAGCGTCGCGGGCTGCATGCGCAACACGCCGCTGGCGATCGCGGTGCGATGCGTCGCGGGCTTCTCGGTGACATCCACCATGCGCGCGCGTCCGGCATCGGAAAAATGAGTCAGTTCGGCCATTTGTTCACCTGAAAATTTAAATGTTAGTCGCCGCAAACGCTGCAGAACGGGTCCCTGCCCAGCGTGCTGCACGTGATGTTCATGTCCAGCGCGTTCAACGTCAGCAATTTGCCGCTCAGGCCGCGCTCTATGCCTGCCAGCAACTTGAGTGTTTCCGCAGCCTGCAAGGTTCCGATGATACCCGTCAGCGGCGCGAATACGCCAGTGGTTGCGCAGCGCAATTCGGCGGCGATACTGTCTTCGGGGAACAGGCAGTTATAGCAGGGCGAGTCATGATCGCGAAAATCGAACACCGCGACCTGCCCGTCGAATCGGATCGCAGCGCCCGACACCAGCGGCTTGCGCTGCATCAGGCAGGCACGGTTGACCGCATAGCGCGTCGCGAAATTGTCACTGCAGTCCAGCACCACATGCGCGTTGGCCGCCAGCTCGTGCAATCGTTCCGCATCGGCGCGCGCAGCCAGCGCGATGCATTCCACTTCCGGATTGATGTCGTGCAGCGCCACCTGTGCCGAAACGACCTTGGGCTGACTCACGGTGGCCGTGCGGTGGATGATCTGGCGCTGCAGATTGCCTAGATCGACAGTGTCGTGGTCGCACAAGGTCAGTTGGCCTACCCCGCTGGCGGCCAGATACAGCGCGGCCGGCGAACCCAGCCCGCCCAGCCCGATGATCAACACCCTCGATTCAAGCAGGCGCTGTTGTCCCTCGATGCCGATCTCGTTCAACAGGATGTGGCGGCTGTAGCGCAGCAGTTGTCGGTCGTTCATGCAGTTGTGGTCGGCTTTTGAACAGGACACCGATTATTGAGCATCGCCCATGACCAGGCAATGCCTTTGTAACACGCATCAAAAATCTGGGCGAATAAAAACGGGCATCCCATATTGTAAAAGGATGCCCGTCAGTTTGGTGCAGACTGCCAACAGCGCAGTCCGGTATTGCTCAGTTGCTATTAGAACGCGAGTATCATGCCTACGCCCAGGCCGTCAACCTTTGCACCTGCTGCTTCATTTGTATATGAACCGTAAGTAGCAAGAGGGTCATTCGAGAGCGCTGAGTAAGCGGCATACACTTGCGTCGCCTTGCTCAAATGATGACCGTAACGCAGCGAGATCTGGCTGGCGCCGGTGTCTGATACGCTGTTGTAGTCACCGTTCTTGGCATACGAAAGCCCCACGCTGTCATTGGCAGTAACGTTCCAGGAGCCCACCAATTCATAGTTGGTTTGGTCACCGGTTGGAGCACCAGCAGCAGTCGAAGTAGCGACCGTCAGCTTCTCGTAAGTCAGACCGACCATGCCCATGCTGTCCGGGAACTTGTATTCGCCGGTCAGGCGCATTGCCTTGTCGGTCGTGCTGTCGGCAGTTTGATCCGGACGCGTTTCATAAGCGAAACCAGCGTACAGCATCTCGTTGTCGTACGTGGCGTTCAAAGACAAATAGGACTTGTTTGTCGTGGTGGTCTTGGCAGGATCCAGAGAATAGGAAATTTTGGCGCCAAAACCGTTCATGTTAGGTGTCCAGTATTGCACCACGCTGCTCTGGCGGGTATTCCAGCTCGTACCATTAGCAGACACGCCAACCAGGTTGGTCGCGGTAAAGATGGTGGTGTTGCCGAACAACTCGACCGGGTTATGAGTGACCTTGTAAGGCGTATCCCAGTTACCGGCGAACAACGTACCCCAGTCGCCCTTCAAACCCAAATTGCTGTTGCGGGTGCTGGCGAATGCAGAACCGCCGGCATTGTTGGTTGCCGCTTCGAACTGGTAGATGGCCGACATGCCGCCGCCCAAGTCTTCGCTGCCCTTGACGCCAATGTTGGAAGCGTTGTTACTGAAGCGGTTCAGGCTGGTGGGTGTCGTAGCTCCAGTAACTTTGTCGCTCTTGTAATTTTCAACGTCCATGTTGATCGTGCCGTAAACGGTGGCTTCGGCGAAGGCCAGTGCAGGTGCAGTCATTGCAGCGGCGATAGCCAATGCGATTATTTTCTTTTGCATATTATAAAACTCCTCATAAAGTTTTTAGGTTATATCGGCCACCGTTGCCGGCGACCTAATTGAAAACCCCCCAAAATGCAGAGAATTCAGCGATGCATTATCCACATCAGACTAGGCAGGGCAAGGAAAACCACGGGATATGTTGTATTTATGCAACAGGTAAATTTAAGGTGGATATAAATAACAAATCTGTCATGAAAATATGTTACGCCACTTGCAAATCACATAAATTCAAACTTTATTTGACGCTGAATAATCCGCCGATACCATACCGGGTTTATCCCCCGATATAGGACATCTCGATCTTTTTCTGGCCGGGTGACGCCGCGGTCAAATCCTGAGTCGCGGCCTGGCGCAGCTGCGAATATCGGTCGGCGCGCTGTTGCCAGCGTTCGGCGATCAGCTTGGCCAATGCAGCATCGGTCGCGCCCGCTCGCAACGGGGCGCGCAAGTCAGCGCCGCGGGTCGCAAACAGACAGGTATACAACTTGCCGTCGGTGGAAAGACGGGCGCGGGAGCAATCCCGGCAGAATGCCCGCGAGATAGACGCGATCACGCCGATCTCGCCACCGCCGTCCGCGTAGCGCCAGCGCTCCGAGACTACGCCGATATGATCGGGAGTCATCGGCAGGATGTGATAATGACTGGCGATCCGTTCCAATATCTCGTCGGCCGTGACCACGTCGTCCATGCGCCAGCCGTTGGTGCTGCCTACATCCATGTATTCAATGAAGCGCAGCACGATTTTACTGTTGCGGAAATGCTCGGCCATGCTAATGATCTCTTGGTCATTGACGCCTCGCCGGACCACCATGTTCACCTTGACCGGCGCGAACCCGGCGCGCCGCGCCGCATCGATGCCCTCCAGCACGGTGCCGACCGGCATGTCGGTATCGCTCATGCGCCTGAAGGTCTCATCGGTCAAGCCGTCCAGGCTGACTGTGATGCGCGACAGGCCGGCATTCCGGAGCGGCTGCGCCAGCCGCGCCAGCAGCACGCCATTGGTGGTCAGCGTGATCTCCACCGGTTCCCCCGCCGGCGTATGCAGCCCGGAGAGCATTTCGACGAGTTGTTCGATGTTGCGTCGCAGCAGCGGCTCGCCGCCGGTCAGTCTTATCTTTTGCACGCCCAGCGCGATAAAGGATCTTGCCAGCCGCGCGATCTCCTCGAAGCCGAGCAGTTCGGCGCGCGGCAGAAACTTGTGATCCTTGTTGAAAATTGCACGCGGCATGCAGTATGTGCAGCGCAGGTTGCAGCGGTCAGTGACGGAGATGCGCAGATCGCGCAGCGGGCGCTGCAGCGTATCGATTATCACCGGAGTATCCTGCTGCATCCTGCCTGGCACTGCCCCGTCAGGGATCATTCCATGACCTCATAGCAATAGTTGGTGAGGAATTCGACGATCGGTTCCTTGGCGATCAGCTGCTCGAATACGGTTGCAGCCTGTTCGTAGTTTCCCGGAACGAAGCGTTCTTCTTTCACACCGGCGGTGACGATCGCAAGCGCGGCGGGGATCATCTCGCGCACCAACTGCAGCGTCACCTTGCGCCCGTCGTCCAGCACACCGAGCGGACTATGGATCCACTGCCACAACTGGGAACGCGAGATCTCGGCGGTGGCAGCATCTTCCATCAGATGGTGCAGCGGCACGCAGCCGGTGCCGGCGAGCCATGCACCGAGATAGGCAATCGCCACCTCGATGTTGAAGTGCAGACCCGCTTCGGTGATCGGTCCTTTGGGTTCGAACCTCAGCAGGTCAGCAGCCGTTGTCTTCACATCATCGCGCCTGATGTTCAACTGGTTTGCGGCGGGCATCAACCGGTTGAACACTTCCATCGCCACCGGCACCAGGCCGGGATGGGCGACCCAGGTGCCGTCATGTCCGTCGCCCGCTTCGCGCTCCTTGTCGGCGCGCACCTGGGCCAGCGCCGCTTCATTGGCCGCTGGGTCGGACTTGATCGGGATCTGCGCCGCCATCCCGCCCATCGCGTGCGCGCTGCGTCTATGGCAGGTCTTGATCAGCAGCAGCGAGTAGGCATGCATGAATGGCGCGGTCATCGTTACCAGGCCCCGGTCCGCGAGGATGAAGCCGGGGATGCGGCCGAATTTCTTGATGCAGCTGAAGATGTAGTCCCAGCGCCCGCAGTTCAGCCCCGCAGAATGTTCGCGCAGCTCGTACAGGATCTCATCCATCTCGAAGGCTGCCGGTATGGTCTCGATCAGCACGGTCGCCTTGACCGTGCCGCGCTTGACTCCCATCCTGTCCTGGGCATGGACGAACACGTCATTCCACAGCCTCGCTTCAAGATGGCTTTCCATCTTGGGCAGGTAAAAAAACGGTGCGGTACCACGCGACAGCAATGCTTTCGCGTTGTGAAAGAAAAACAAACCGAAATCGAACAGGCTGGCGGATACCGGTTTGCCATCCACGGTCATGTGCTTCTCCACCATGTGCCATCCGCGCGGGCGCACGAACAGTACCGATGTCTTTTCATCCAGCCGGTAAGTCTTGCCGTCGGGGTTGACGTATTCGATCGTGCGGTTGACCGCATCGCGCAAATTGATCTGCGCGTCGATCACGTTGTGCCAGGTCGGCGTCATCGAGTCTTCCAGGTCCGCCATGTAAACCTTTGCGCCGGCATTCAAACCATTGATCAGCATCTTGCGTTCTGCCGGGCCGGTGATCTCGACGCGCCTGTCCTGCAGTTCGGCAGGTTGTGGCGCTATCTTCCAGTCTCCGTTGCGCACGGATGCGGTCTCGTCCAGAAAGTCGAATTGTTTGCCGGCCTCCAGTTCGCGCTGACGCTGCACTCTGCGTTCCAGCAGCGATGCGCGCACCGGTTCGAATTTGCGTGCAAGTTCGGCGATCAATACGAGTGCATCGGTGGTAAGTATATCGGCTTGCTCAGGCGTGACCGAAACATTGATATCGATACCTGCGGGGTAAGTCATGATCATTTCCTCTCGTGATAGCTTTTCATGCGATGCGGTTCAACGGCGATCCCGCCGCGTAGGCTTCGATATTTGCGATCAACTGATCGGCCAGTGACTGCATCGCATTTCTGCCCGACCAGGCGATGTGCGGGGTCAGAATAAAATTGGGCAGATCAAGTTCCAGCAACGGGTTGCCTTCTCTGGGAGGTTCTTTGCCCAGCACATCGAAACCGGCACCGCCTATGCGCCCGGAACGCAGCGCATCCAGCAACGCGGCTTCATCCACCAGGCCACCCCGTGCGGTATTGATCAGCAGTGCGCCGGGTTTCATCAACGCGAATTCCGCCGTGCTGATCAAGTGGCGCGTCTGTGCGTTGAGCGGCAAGTGCAACGTGATCACATCGCTGTCCCGCAATACCGTATCGAATGCCGTGTACCCCGGCCTGATCTCGCCGGCGCCCTTGTGTTCCGCAAACAGCACCTTCATGCCGAATGCCAGAGCGATCTGTTCCACCGCCTTGCCGATCGCGCCGCGTCCGACGATGCCCAGCGTCGTGCGATACAGATCATGCACCGGATGGGTTAACAGACAGAATTGCTGCGCCGTCTGCCAAGCACCGTTGCGCACGTCGGCATGGAATGCCAGCAGGTTGCGGCGCAACGCAAGCATCAGCATGAACACATGCTCGGGCACGGTATGCACCGAATAGTTTCGTATGTTGGATACGACGATGCCGCGTTCGCGGCAATATTCGATATCCACATTGTCAGTGCCCGTGGCTGCGACGGCGACCATCTTCAGTCCGGGCAATCGTTCCAGTATCGCCCGGCTCAGCAACACCTTGTTGGTGATCGCGATCGTGGCATCCTTGAGCCTTTCGGCAGTCTGCTCGGCACTGGTTGTCGGATATTCCTCCCATTGATGCGCGAAGTCCGGACGTCGAATGTCAGCGATGATGCTGCTGGCGTCGAGGAACACGATCTTTTCCATGAACTCAGCGCATGTCTGACATACGCTCGACGACCTTCACCACTGCCGCGGAATCCAGATCCTTGTCGCCGGTGCCCATCAGCGCGTTGAGATGCTGCGTGACCAGCGCGGCGGCGGGCAGTGCCACGCCCAACTGGTGCGCGGTTTCCATCACGATGCGCATATCTTTCTGGTGCAAGCCGACCTTGAAGCCGGGTTTGAATTCGTTGTCCAGCATGCGCTTGCCATGCACTTCCATGACCTTGCTGCCGGCAAATCCGCCCATCAGTGCATCACGCACCTTGGCCGCATCCGCGCCGTTCTTGCGTGCGAATGTCAGCGCCTCGGCGACCGCTTCTATCGTCACCGCCACCACGATCTGGTTGCATGCCTTGGCGACCTGTCCCGAACCATTATCGCCGACAAGGACGATGTTCTTGCCCATCAGTTCGAACAGCGGTTTGACGCGCTCGAACACCGGCGCCTTGCCGCCCACCATGATCGACAGGGTGCCGCTGATCGCACCGCCTTCTCCGCCCGAGACGGGCGCATCCAGCATGTCGACGCCCCGTTTCGCCAGTTTTTCGGCAAACACCTTGGTTGCGGTCGGCGAGATGGTGCTCATGTCGACGACCACGCTGCCTTTGCGCGCGCCTGTTGCCACGCCGTTCTCGGCGAAGATCACGCTTTCAACATCCGGCGTGTCCGACACGATCAGGAAGATCACATCAGCCTGTTTTGCGACGTCGGCGGGCGACGCGCAAGCGGTGGCACCGGCCTTGACCAAAGCCTGCGCGGCTTCGGGACGGCGCGCATAGACCCACAGCTTGTGCCCGCCCTTCATCAGATTGAGCGCCATCGGGCCGCCCATGATGCCCGGGCCTATGAATCCTATGTTGATCGTCATATCAATACTCCTTTAATATTTTGGTTGATTTATCAGATCTGTTTAGTGCATTAACCCAAAGTCGGCATTACCAATGTAGAAGCATTCTTGTCCGACACCTCGGGCCAGCGCGTGGTCACAGTCTTGGTGCGGGTGTAAAAATACACACCCTCCATGCCGTGCATGTGCAGGTCGCCAAACAGTGAGGATTTCCATCCGCCAAAAGAGAAGAACGCCATCGGCACAGGGATCGGCACATTGATGCCGACCATGCCGACTTCGATCTCGTTCTGGAAGCGCCGCGCCGCGGCGCCCGAAGTGGTGAAGATCGCGGTGCCGTTCGCATAAGGGTTGCTGTTGACCATCTTGATCGCCTCGTCGAAGCTGGCGACGCGCAGCACGATCAGCACCGGCCCGAAGATCTCTTCGCGATAAATAGTCATATCGGTGGATACATTATCGAACAATGTCGGCCCGACGAAGAATCCCTTGTCGTGGCCACTCACCTTGATGCCGCGCCCGTCGGTCACCAGTTTGGCGCCTTGCTGCACACCGCTGTCGATATGGCCGACGATCTTGTCGCGATGTTGCGCCGAGATCACCGGACCCATGTCCACGTCTTTATTGTCGCCGGGGCCGACCACAAGTTTCTCGGCTCTGGTCTTCAGCTTGGCAACCAGCGCATCTGCAACATCACCCACCGCGACCACGGTGGAGATCGCCATGCAGCGCTCGCCGGCAGAGCCGTATGCCGCGCCCATGATCGCGTCGGCGGTAAAATCCAACGAAGCATCCGGCAATACGATCGCATGATTCTTCGCGCCGCCCAGCGCCTGCACGCGCTTGCCGTGGTGCGCGGCTGTCTCATAGATATATTTCGCGACTGGCGTCGAGCCGACGAAAGAAATCGCGCGAACATCGGAATGCATCAGCAGCGCATCCACCGCTTCCTTGTCGCCCGGCACGACGTTGAACACGCCGTCCGGCAGGCCGGCTTCCTTGAACAACTCGGCCATGCGCAGACTGCACGAAGGTACTTTCTCGGAAGGTTTGAGCACAAAGGTGTTGCCGCAGGCGATCGCGATCGGGAACATCCACATCGGCACCATCGCAGGGAAGTTGAACGGTGTAATGCCCGCACACACGCCTATAGGCTGCAACATCGAATGGCAGTCGACGCCGCGGCCGACATTCTCGGCATGTTCGCCTTTGAGCAGATGCGGTGCACCGACCGCGAACTCCACAACCTCGATGCCGCGTTGTACCGAACCTGTGGCGTCTTCCAATGTCTTGCCATGCTCTTCACTGGCCAACTGCGCCAGTTCGGACCGGTGAGTATCGAGCAGTTCGCGGAACTTGTTCAGGATGCGGCTGCGGCGCAACGGGGTGGTGTCTCGCCATGCCGGGAAGGCAGCCTTGGCAGCCGCGATGGCAATCTCCATATCTTCGCGGTTGGCCAGCGGCACTTGGCGGATGATCTCACCGCTAGCCGGATTGTACACATCGCCAAAGCGCTTGCTGCAGCTAGCGGTACGCTGGCCATTGATCCATAGTTGCAAAGTAGTTTTAGCCATGATGTTTTCCTTAAGTCCGGCTCTGGTAAAGTGAAATCTATATTGTTATTTTTGGCTGCTGATCGTTGCGACCAGTATCTAAAGGTCTGCTCAAAATATTTCGAACGGTCATGTACTGTATCTCCAGCAACAGCCAAACGTCAATTTCGGTTGCGTTCCGGCATGAAGATTGATGCCGATAATGTGTCTAATTGTAAACACTATCCTCCGCATCACCGCCATTCAACCCTCTTCATTTCAGGGACATGGCGCAAGTGGTTGTCAGCATCAAATGAATAATGTAAGGTGTGACGAATTTGTATGATAATTCTGGCAGTCTTGCACCGGTTTAAAATTTTGGCATCTTGCCTTTCATAAGAAAACGGTCAATAGCTGCAAGCAACCGCCAGAGAAACTCCGGAAAATAAATGTTACGAGCAGCATGTTCCCACGCTCGTATACGACTGTAGTTGTTGCGCTAAAATGCAAGTCTAAAGACAAAGGATCAAAAGGTCGCGTGATTACTCTGTGACGAGGCCGATTGAAGCAAGAGGCAGCAAGCCAGTATCTAATAAGTCAAACCAAAGGAGAAAAAATCATGGATAAGGAAGTAGAAACCAAGCACGAGGAGACCCCCAAAACCGTGTCGCGGCGCAAGTTTCTGACCACTGCCGCTGCCGTAACGACCGGCGCGGCCATCACCGGCTTTCCGTCGATCTCCGTCGCAGCCTCCCCCATCGTTTTCAAGATGCAGGGTGCATGGGGCGCGAAGGACATCTTCAACGATATGGCTGTGGAATACGTCAATCGTGTCAACGAAATGTCCGAAGGTCGCCTGCGCATCGACTATCTGGTCGCAGGCTCGGTGGTCAAGCCGTTCGAAGTGATGGAAGCTACATCCAAGGGAGTCATAGACGCGGGCCACCAGGTTGCCGTTTACTGGTACGGCAAGAGCAAGGTCGCCTCGCTGTTCGGCTCAGGTCCTGTGACCGGTTGTACCGCCGACCAGAATCTCGCCTGGATCGCCAAGGAGGGATATCCGTTCTACAACGAGTTGATGAAAAAACTCCAGCTCGACGTGGTCGGTTTCTTCGCGATGCCTATGCCGACCCAGCCGCTGGGCTGGTTCAAGAAACCGATCAAAAGCGCGTCACAGCTCAAAGGTCTCAAGTACCGCACCGTAGGCTTGGCGGCCGACTTGATGCAGGAACTCGGCTGCAAGGTCACCCAGTTGCCCGGCGGCGAGATCGTGCCGGCGATGGAGCGCGGCGTCATCGATGCGTTTGAGTACAACAACCCCACATCCGACATGCGTTTCGGCGCCCAGGACGTGGCCAAGAACTACATGATGGGCAGTTATCACCAAGCACAGGAGTTCTTTGAGATTGTTTTCAACCGCAAAAGATACGAAGCGCTCCCCAAGGATCTGCAAGCAGTGTTGCGCTATTCTGCTGAAGCTGCGTCCACTTCCAATTTCGCAATGGCGATGGACAACTATTCCACAGACCTGCAGACCCTCAAGGACAAGGAGCATGTGAAAGTGTTGCGCACGCCGCAAAGCATCTTCGACGCCCAACTCAAGGGCTGGGACGTGCTGGTCAAGCGCATCAGCGACGAGGATCCGTTCTTCGCCAAAGTTTGGGATTCGCAGAAGGCGTGGGCAAAGCGGGTCGGTTACTACAGCTTCTTCAACAGCGCTGACTACAAGGCGGCTTACGAACATCTGTTCGGCAAGCTGGGCTTCTGATGTGCCCTTGCCAATAATATAATCGGACTGTATCAACCATGGCGGCGGATGCTTCGGCATCCCCGCCTTGTTTTGTAGGACGGATAATCATGAAGATTCAATCGCTGCTGCATGGCATAGATCAGTTGTCGAAATCGGTCGGACATGCCTTTGCCTGGTGCATCGTCGTTTTGACACTGGGCACAACCTACGAAGTTTTCGTCCGTTACGTGCTGGATGACCCGACCGGTTGGGCCTTCGACATGAGCTCCATCCTATACGGAGGATTGTTCCTGATGGCCGGCGCTTACGCGCTATCGCGCGGTTCACATGTGCGCGGTGACATTTTCTACCGGCTGATGCCGAAACGCGTCCAAGCCAGTATCGAACTGGTGCTTTTCATCTTTTTCTTTTATCCCGGCATTCTTGCGCTGATGTACTCGGGCTGGAGCTACGCGATGGATTCGGTGCGCATCCGTGAGGTGAGCGTCAACAGCCCGATCGGCGTACCGATCTGGCAACTCAAGTTGATCATCCCGGCTGCCGCCACGCTGCTCGCCATACAGGGCATCGCAGAGTTGTTGCGATGCATCATCTGCATCCGCACCGGCGAATGGCCTGAACGTTTGCATGACGTCGAGGAAGTGGAAACTGCAGTTATGCTGGCTGCCGCCAAAGCCGAGGAGATCAATTACCAGGCCGTGATTTCAGGAGAAACAAAATGACGGATCCGCAGGTCGCCCTGCTGATGCTGGGCACGTTCATTTTCATTATCCTACTCGGCTTCCCAATCGCGTTCACGCTGATGGCCATGGGTGTATTTTTCGGCTATTACGCTTACTTCCAGCCGGACCAGGCCTTCTTCGACAACCGGGTGTTCTACCTGCTGACACAGAATACCTTCAGCGTGATGAACAATGATGTATTGACCGCGATACCGCTGTTCCTGTTCATGGGATATATCGTCGAGCGATCCAATATTCTTGATCGCCTGTTTTTCAGCCTGCAGATGGCGTTTCGTTCGGTTCCCGGCGCGATGGCGATAGCGGCGCTGATCACATGCGCGCTGTTCTCAACCGCAACCGGCATCGTCGGAGCGGTGGTCACGCTGATGGGCCTGCTTGCCTTCCCGGCCATGCTCAAGGCTGGTTACGACCAGAGACTTTCCTCCGGCGTTATCGCTGCGGGTGGAACCCTCGGCATCCTGATCCCGCCCTCGATCATGCTGATCGTGTATGGTGCGACAGCATCGATTTCCGTCGTCAGGCTGTATGCTGCGGCGATGTTACCCGGCATCCTGCTGGCTGGTCTGTACTTGGTCTATGTGGTGACCCGGGTTGTGATGAAACCCTCGCTTGCCCCCAAACTGCCGCGTGAGGCTTATGAAAACGTATCCTGGATCCAGGTTTACATCCTGTTGGCCAAGGCTTTCGTGCCGCTGGCCGTTCTGATTCTGTCGGTGCTGGGTGCCATCCTGTTCGGTTTGGCCACGCCGAGCGAAGCGGCGGCGATCGGTGCGATGGGCGGGGTGGTTCTGGCTGCCGCCTACGGAGCACTGACCTGGGGTCGGCTCAAGGAAGCAGTATTCCTGACGGCGCGTACCACGGCGATGGTCTGCTGGCTGTTCGTCGGTTCATGGACTTTTTCATCGGTGTTCTCCTACCTTGGCGGCGAGGGTTTGATCAAGGATTTCGTGCTGGGCATGCACTTGAACACAATCACCTTCCTGCTGATGTCCCAATTGATCATCTTTCTGTTAGGTTGGCCGCTGGAGTGGAGTGAAATCATCATCATCTTCGTACCGATCTTCTTGCCGCTGCTGCCGCACTTCAACGTCGACCCGATGTTCTTCGGCATCCTGATTGCGCTGAACCTGCAGACCTCGTTCCTGACGCCGCCGATGGCGATGTCCGCGTACTATCTCAAAGGTGTGGCCCCCAAGCACGTGCAACTGGTTACGATATTCCAAGGCTGCCTGCCGTTCCTGAGCATGGTGTTCGTTGCCATGGCAGCCGTCTACATCTTTCCGCAGTTGGTCTATTGGCTGCCCAACCTGTTCTACAACAACTAATGAACCAGCGCACGTTGAAAATATGATATGAATCAACTGAACTGGCTTTCGGCAAACCAGGCCGCCCAAGGTATCCGCGATGGCATATTCACGGCTGTAGATCTGGTGCAAGCCTGTATACGACAGATCGAGGCGCGCGAGCCGGATGTGCAGGCTTGGGCCCATTTCGATCCGGAGCATGCGCTGACCCAGGCGCGCCTAGCCGATGAATGGCGCGCCGCCGGCAAGCATCTGGGTCAGTTGCACGGCGTGCCGGTCGGCATCAAGGACATCATCGATACCCGCGACATGCCAACCGAAGACGGCACACCGCTGCATTCGGGACGCAACCCGCTGCACGACGCCAAGGTGGTCGATCTGTTGCGCAGTGCGGGTGCTGTAATCATGGGCAAGACGGTGACTACCGAGTTGGCAACCTACGCACCGGGCAAGACACGCAACCCGCACAACACCGAACACACCCCGGGCGGTTCATCGAGCGGTTCGGCTGCGGCGGTGGCTGCCGGCATGGTGCCGCTGGCGCTGGGGACGCAGACCAACGGCTCGCTGATCCGACCTGCTGCGTATTGCGGGGTGTTCGGTTTCAAGCCCAGCCGCGGCCTGATCTCGCGCCAGGGTATCTTGCGACAGTCGGAACGCCTCGACCAACCGGGCGGCTTTGCGCGCAGCATCGAGGATATCGCGCTGCTGGGCGAAGTACTGTCTGCCTACGACCCCGACGAACCGGGTATGACACCGCGCGCACCGGTACCAATGTTGCGGGTATGCAACGAGGAGCCGCCCATGCCGCCGACGCTGGCCCTGATCAAAACACCGTGGTGGCCACAGCTAGAAGCAGATACCCGGGAGGGTTTTGGCGAGCTGGTTGAATATCTGAAAGAACAGGTCGGCGAGTTCGTGCTGCCGGATTCAGCCGCAGCCGTGCTAGATTGGCACAGG
>Ga0210097_1000164_pt1 | contig 28716 bp, 27 predicted proteins | sample Joice_CattailNLA_2_FD_185521 | JGI IMG/M metagenome (GOLD analysis project Ga0210097, IMG submission 185521) | Wetland microbial communities from San Francisco Bay, California, USA, that impact long-term carbon sequestration - Joice_CattailNLA_D2... | ecosystem: Environmental > Aquatic > Marine...
CATGTGAAAGTAGGTCATCGTCAGACTCCTTACAAAGTGAAACGCCCCGCCAGAAATGACGGGGCGTTTTGCTTTATGGGTTTGAATCATGACCTGCTTGAGGCTCTGACAACACGCCGCGTAGCAGCTTGTTGCGGCGCAGGGTGATGCCGGGTTCACTATGCGTTTTATTCGATGCTGATGTTTGAGTGGTTACTTGTAATCGCGTAATTCCGGAGGAGTGTCATCGTGGTCGCCATGGGGTTCATGTTCATAGGCTTTGACGAAAACCTCGCGTATCTTTTTTTTCGTCAACTGCATCGGGATATCCATATTGTGACAAATTGTGTCTTCGCTATAATAAATAACATGGCGTTCAATGCTGTGTAACATGCTGTGATCGAGATGGAAGCCTTCTTCGGTCAATGCGTTTTCCAAACCCTCAAGCGTATAGTGTTCCAGACTGTATGAAACACGTAAGGCATTCGGGATGTCGCTATGTTCGACTTTGCAGTTCGATAAACCGGACAAAATCTGAAAGGCGCGATCCGCCTGGCCGGGAGGATCTCCGCTGAATACGATATCTCGCTGTTTTTCCAGTTCAGACGAATCAGTCATGTAGGTGTCGCGGAATCGATTTCATTTGCCCTGCAGTATCTGGATTCCCTTAAGCAAGTTCATAGCCTGGTTAAGTTGATAATCGCTCTTTGATCCGAACTCAGCGGGAGCGGGTTTAACGGTATCTCCATCCCCTTTGCTGCTGGGAACAGGGGTTTTGTTTTTGACCGCTTCGCTTGGCTTGCTGTCCGGCTTGTCATTGAGCAAGTGCTTGTCAAGATCCGCCTCGCGCAGATGGAAGATGCCGTCATCATTGCTGAAGGCCGGATCTTCAACAAGAATATCGGGCTCGATACCCTTGGCTTGAATGGAACGACCTCCGGGAGTGTAATAGCGCGCAGTGGTAAGTTTTATAGCAGTGTTATTGCCCAAAGGAAGTATGGTTTGAACCGATCCTTTGCCAAAAGTCTGGGTGCCCATAATTACCGCGCGTTTTTGATCCTGCAGTGCGCCGGCCACGATTTCTGATGCCGAAGCCGAACCGCCATTCACCAATACGACCATGGGAATACTTCTGAATGAATCCGGTATGTTCTTGATGTAATCCACACTGCCGTTGCCGCGCAGATAATTTTCCGGGCTGGCGGTCAGTCGCATCTTGGCATCCTCGGTGCGACCTTCGGTATATACGACCAGCGCGTCTTTTTTCAGGAAAGCGGCGGAAACACCTACCGCACCCGTGAGCAAACCGCCTGGATCGTTGCGTAGATCAAGTACCAAACCCTTCATGGGCCCTTGGTTTTGCTTGTACATCTCTTCCAGAACGGATGCAAGATTCTCTCCAGTCTTATCCTGGAATTGGGTAATACGGATGTATCCGTATCCGGGTTCAATCTGCTTGGATTTTACGCTCTGTACCTTGATGACAGCGCGCGTTATCGTGAATGTCAGCAATTTCGGTTCATTTTTGCGTGTGACCGTCAGTGTGATCTTGCTGCCCGGTTTTCCGCGCATACGCTTGACCGCATCCTCAAGGGTCATTCCCTTGACCAGCGTATCATCCAGCTTGATGATCAGGTCGCCGCTCTTGATACCGGCATTGAAAGCGGGGGTGTCTTCTATCGGAGAAACGACTTTCACCAAACCGTCTTCCATGCCGACTTCAATGCCAAGCCCGCCGAATTCGCCGTGTGTACCGACCTGCAGTTCCTTGAATGCATCAGCATCAAGATAGGCGGAATGCGGATCCAAGCCGTTCAGCATGCCGGTGATCGCTTCTGTGATCAGTTTCTTGTCGGTGACGGGTTCAACGTAATCGCTCTTGATGCGCCCAAACACCTCTGAGAATGCGCGCAATTCCTCGACAGGAAGGGGCGTCTCAACAGTTTCCTTTTCAGCTATCGCGGCGAAATGCAGGCTGACTGTCAAGCCCGCGATCAAACCCAATCCGACCAGACCAGTTTTTTCCAAAAGACGCATATTTTCCTCAATTTTATTTGACTGACAACCACTTTAGCGGATCGAGCGGTTTGCTCTTATGGCGCAACTCGAAGTATAAACCGAAATCTTCGTTGCCGCCGCTGTTGCCCACAGCAGCGATGGTATCGCCGCCGCGCAAAATATCTCCAACCTCCTTGTAGAGCGTTTCATTGTTGCCATATAAGCTCATATAACCGTCGCCATGATCGATGATGAGCAGGTTGCCGAAGCCCCGGAGCCAGTCGGCGAACACTACTTGTCCGGCAGCAATTGCTTTGACAGTTTGACCGCTGGAAGTTCTAAGAAACAGTCCCTTCCATTTGATCCTGCTTTCGGGTCGCGGCGTGTCGAATCGATTGGTGATCTCACCTCTTACTGGAAGTGCCAATTTGCCTTTGAGTTGGTCGAACGGGCTGCCGTCAAAACGATTATCAGGCAGGTTGTCATTGCGGAACAGTGATTTTGATTTGGGTTGTGAGAGCATTTCAGTAATTTTCTCGACCAGTCGTGCCAACTGGTTCTCGTCGCGTTGCAGACGACTGATCTCGCGGCGTTGTTGGCGAAGTTGCAGCGAAATATTGCTTAACATTCGTTGCCGCGAACGCTTCTCTTTCTCCAGGATGGTTTTCTGAACCGCTTGCTCAGTATGTAATGATGCAAGCTCTGCACGCTGATCGCGCGACGCGTCTCCGACAGCATCCAGTTTGGCGAGATCTTCACGCAATGAAGCAAGCCAAGTCGCACGGCTGCGGGCGATTTGCTGGTAATAATGCAAGTCTCGGGCTACCTGGTTTGGATCTTGATTGTTCAGTAACAGTTTTAGATATTCCTGTTTGCCGCCGAGATACTGTTGATACAGTAATTTACCAAGCAATGCCTGTTGTCCAGCTATGTCTGTTTTGAGAATGTGCTGCTGCTCTTGCAGATTACCGAGTTTGTGGTCTGCAGCACGTTGTTGCGCAGCGAGCTTGGAGAGTTTGCGGTTGATATTGCTTATGGCCCTTTCTGATTCACGCAATGCGTCTGTGGCTTCGGACTTCGATTCGCTGGTCTTGTCCATTTCGAGCTGCATTGTTGCAATTCGTTTGCGCAGGTTCTCCAGTTCCTCCGGCCGGCCGGCATGAGCCGGGTTGAAGGTTAAAAGTGCGAATATGAAAATAGCCGGCAGGCTAACTGCCCGCGGATTATTTACAGGAATGCCGACAATGGTGATCACCCTATGACAGCAATTGGATCAAACTGTGCCCTGTCATCTCTGCCGGATGAGGCAAGCCCATCATTGTCAGCAGACTGGGTGCGAGGTCACGCAGCGCTCCGCCATCTGTAAGGTTGGCTTTGCGGCCGATGTATAGAAACGGCACCGGGTTCATGGTGTGCGCAGTATGCGCTTGATGTGTTGAGCGGTCTATCATCTGTTCAGCATTGCCGTGATCAGCGGTAATGATAACTTCTCCCCCGATGGACTGCATCGCCTCGACAGCGCGACCGATACATTTGTCCAGCGCTTCTATGGCTACAGTAGCCGCTTCCATGTTGCCGCTGTGCCCGACCATGTCTCCGTTCGCAAAGTTGCATATGATCGCATGATAGTTGCGGCCAAGAATCGCTGCTACCAGCTTGTCGGTCACCTCATTGGCGCTCATTTCAGGCTTCAGGTCATATGTTGCAACCTTGGGTGATGGTACCAATATACGGTCTTCACCAGGATAGGGCTGCTCCCTGCCTCCGTTGAAGAAATAAGTAACATGGGCGTATTTCTCGGTTTCGGCGATGCGCAATTGCTTTAATCCAAGGCTGGAAATATATTCTCCAAAGCCGTTGTGTATGGGTTCCGGCGTATAGGCGCAGGGCAATTCAAAATCGTCGCCATATCGGCTGAGTGTAACGAAGCAGGATAGCTTTACAACGCGATCGCGATCGAATCCGCTGAAAGCCGGATCTGTAATTGCACGAGTGATCTCCCGAGCACGGTCGGCACGGAAGTTCATGAACACTACAGCATCATTATCCTGCATAGTGACTGAAGTGTTGCCGTTCGGTACTATTGCCGTAGGTTTGACGAACTCGTCAGTTTCACCGCGGGAATAGGCCATCTCCAACCCGTTCAAAGCATCAGTTGCGCTGAATTCAGCGCGTCCCTGAGTGAGTAATTCATATGCAGGCTGTACTCGTTCCCAGCGATTGTCTCTGTCCATCACATAAAAGCGTCCGATTATGCTGGCTATCTGTCCCACACCCAACGAGTAGCATTTTTCCTGCAACATCTTTAACGATTGAGCTGCACTTTTGGGTGGAGTGTCGCGTCCGTCGAGGAATGCGTGTAGAAACACCTTCTTCAGGCCGTTTCGCTCAGCCATTTCCAGCATTGCGAGGATATGATTCTCGTGGCTGTGTACACCACCCGGCGAAAGCAATCCCATGATATGCAGCGAACTGTCGCTTTGCTTTGCCGAATTTACCGCCTCGGTCAATGCCGGATTGGTGAAGAATTTACCGTCTTCGATTTCCAGATCGACGCGGCTCAGATCCTGATACACCACTCGACCGGCGCCGATATTGAGGTGGCCGACTTCAGAGTTGCCCATTTGTAGCGAAGGCAAACCGACAAATTTCTCAGAAGCATTGATCAGGGTATGGGGATATCCAGTCCACAGTCTGTCCCAATTGGGCTTTTTGGCAGCAAGAATTGCGTTGTGATCGGCATCCTCGCTGTAGCCAAAACCATCAAGGATAAGTAATAACACGGGTGTGACGTTCATTGATGTAAATATAAGAGTATGGTAATTTGGTGAAACTGCATTTTAGCCGAATTGTTCCAACTACATCCAATGACCATCGGGACATATTATTCCAGTCCGGACCGGTCAGATGGATAGTGGCGATGGCAACAAATAGCGAGTCGGGCAATGGGTGGCTCAGATATGGCAAGCAAACTGATAGACAGGGATGAAGACATTCAGCAGGCTGCTCAGGCAATCAAGTCGATCGCGCATCCGCTACGTCTGAAAATTCTATGTGTTCTGGGAGACCAGGAAATCAGCGTGCAGGATATCGTTGATCAGGTCGGCACGACCCAGAGTAATATTTCACAGCATTTGGCGATATTGCGCGACAAGGGCGTTCTTGCTACGCGCAAGGACGCAAACCGGGTCTACTATCGTATCGGCGACTTGCGTACCCTTAAGCTTGTCGGGATGATGCGTGACGTGTTTTGCGACTTATAAGGGGTTGACCCGTGTAATATATTAGTATATACTTATATACTTAATTTTCATAGGGTGATCAAATTGAAACTGCCGTGGATGCTTTCTTTGCTGCTGAGTTTGGTAAGCGCTCATGCAGCCGAACGACCTCAGGTCGAGTCAGTGCAATATCGAGAAGTGGAACAAACCTACAGTGTTGAAGGGATAGTAGAGGCGACACGACAGTCCACCGTATCCGCACAAATCAGCGGACGTATCAAAGAAATCAACTTTGATGTTGGCAGCCGGGTCAACAAAGGCCAGGTGATCCTTCGCATTGACGAGCGCGAAACAGCACAAGCTCTGGCGAGCAGTAATGCCCAAGTATTGCAAGCTCAAGCCACGCTGCAGAACGCCAAGGCCAATTACGAACGATCGAAGCAATTATTCGAACAGAAGTTCATCAGCCAGTCCGCGCTGGACAAAGCGCAGGCGGATTACCAGGTGGCTCGGGCGCAGGCCGCCGCGAGCGAGGCTGGTGCAGGACAAGCCAGTCTCGCTCATGGGTATAGTGCGGTTGTAGCACCTTACAGCGGCGTAGTGGCTGCGCGACTGGTCGAAGTGGGTGAAATGGTCACCCCGGGCAAGCCGATGATGGTCGGTTTCGACCCAGCAGAGATGCGTGTGGTAGTGAGCGTGCCCCAGTATAAATTGACAGAAATCGGCTCTCATCCCAAAGTCATGGTGGAAGTGCCGTCCCTGAATAGATGGGTCAATGCGGCTTCGACAATTGTTCAACCTCTGGCAGATGCGCGTACCCACAGCACCCAGGTACGTGTATATCTGCCGAAAGATGAGCCGGGTGTTTACCCCGGCATGTTCGTGCGCGCGCACTTCGTCGTGGGCAAAGCCAACAAGCTGGTGATACCCGAGAGTGCGGTGCTTCGTCGCAGTGAAGTGGTCGCAGTTTACGTCGTGGATGAAAAAGGCGGTGTCAAACTGCGCCAGGTGCGACTGGGAGAAATGGCCGCGAATGGGTCTGTTGAAGTTCTGGCTGGACTGAATCCCGGAGAAAAAGTGGCTCTGGACCCGATCAAGGCGGGAATCAGCAAAAAATAAGAAGCCGTGTTTGCTGATAAGAGTTTCATCCGGCTACGCCCTCCATATTCAGGATTCAAATAATCATGGGAATTTCAGGACGCATCTCCAAAATATTTTTGCATTCGCAAATGACGCCTTTGCTGGCTCTGGTCGCGGCGCTGCTTGGCACGTTTGCTGTGCTGGTGACGCCGCGCGAAGAAGAGCCTCAGATTAACGTCACTATGGCCAATGTGATGATCGCCTATCCCGGCGCATCTGCGAAAGATGTGGCGCAAACCGTATCGACCCCGGCCGAACAGGTATTGTCGCAAATTGCAGGTGTTGACCATGTCTATTCTGTATCACAACCGGGCATGTCCATAATAACCGTCCAATTTAAAGTCGGTGAAGAACATGTTCCATCGCTGGTCAAATTGTACGACGTAGTTCGCTCGCATTCGGATTGGCTTCCACCCACGTTGGCGGTTGCCGAACCCATCATCAAGGCCAAAGGAATAGACGACGTTCCGGTGGTGGCGCTAACGTTGTGGCGCGAACAGGAACTGGGCGGCAGTCTGGAATTGACCCATGTTGCGCACGCCATTGAAACGGAATTGAAGCGTATACCCGGCACTCGGGAAGTCACTACGCTGGGAGCTACGCAACATATGGTGCGGGCGCTGCTGGATCCGGAAAGCATGAATGCATATCAGCTTTCGATGCAAGATGTGCGTGCAGCGTTGCAATCCGCCAATGTATCGCAGAATGCGGGCAGCCTGGTGCGGGATAATCGTGAAGTGCTGGTGCAAACCGGCAGTTTTCTGAGTAATGCTGCTGAAGTAAGGCAGTTGGTGGTCGGTGTTGCGGATGGCAAGCCGGTGTTTCTGCGTGATATCGCCGATGTGCAGGATGGTGCCGATCAGCCTGACAAGTATGTGTGGATGGGAACAGGTCCTGCTGCACTGGACAAGCAAATCAAGATACAAGGCGAATTCACTGCGGTGACTCTGGCGATCACCAAGAAGCCGGGTGCGAACGCGGTGGATGTAGCCAAACAACTGCTGAGTCGCGTGGATGAACTCAAGGGTAGCGTGATCCCGGACGATGTTCATGTAAGTGTCACGCGCAATTATGGCGAAACGGCCAATGACAAGGCTTTGAAACTGATTCAGAAGCTTTTATTTGCCACCACCGCTGTTGTTGCTCTGGTGTGGTTTTCGATGGGCAGGCGGGAGGCTTTGGTGGTGGGCATCGCGGTACTGCTTACACTCGCAGCGACTTTGTTCGCCTCCTGGGCTTATGGATTTACCCTGAATCGAGTCTCGCTGTTCGCGCTGATTTTCTCTATCGGGATCTTGGTGGACGACGCGATCGTTGTAGTGGAAAACATCCACCGTCGCCGGGCTCTGGCGTCACACCAGCCACTGTCGGAAATCATACCCGAAGCGGTGGATGAGGTCGGCAGCCCGACCATACTTGCCACCTTTACCGTGATCGCAGCATTGTTGCCGATGGCCTTTGTCACTGGATTGATGGGCCCTTATATGAGTCCGATACCGATCAATGCCAGCATGGGCATGTTGATCTCGCTGGCTGTTGCTTTCGTGATAACGCCTTGGCTGGTATTGCGCTTTTCCGGAGCGCATCACGAAGAGTTGAAAGATGAACGCGATACCCGGACATATCGCTTTTTTCGCGACCGATTGGGGCCGTTCCTGAATCGTGAACATGGCATAGCTGCGCGGCGCAAATTATGGATGGCGATTTTCACGGGACTTGTGCTTGCCGTTTCGCTGGGGCTGGTGAAACTGGTGATCCTTAAAATGCTGCCATTCGACAACAAGTCTGAGTTCCAGATCGTCGTTGACATGCCGACCGGCACACCATTGGAACAAACCTCTGCGGTATTGCATGAAATCAGCAGTTATCTGGGCACCGTGCCGGAAGTTACGGATTATCAGGCATATGCCGGTACGGCTTCGCCGATCAACTTCAATGGTCTGGTACGACAATATTATTTACGCAGCGCTTCCGAACAGGGTGACATCCAGGTGAATCTTCGTGACAAGCACCACCGCGATCGCAGCAGTCATGAGATAGCCACATCAGTACTTGATCCGATACAGAAGATCGCGGCAGCCTGGGGAGCGAAGATCAAGATCGTCGAGGTGCCGCCCGGCCCGCCGGTGATGTCGCCGATCGTTGCGGAAATCTATGGGCCAGATTATCAGGGAGCGCGTAAAGTTGCCGGCTATGTACGCGAACAATTCGGCAATACAGCCGACATCGTGGCAATAGACGATACGGTGACAGAATCTGCGCCAAAGAAGCTGTTGCAGGTGTTGCAGAGCAAAGCGGCTTTGCTCGGTGTCGCACCGCGAGACATCGTCGATGTGATCAGCATGGCACTGTCCGGTCAGGAAGTGACAACCCTGCATGACGAAAACGCCAAATATGCTCCACCATTGCGGATCGGATTGTCCGCCGACCGCCGTGCCAGCCTTGATGAAGTATTGAAACTCAAGGTTCGCGCCCGTGACGGCGTATTGGTCCCCCTCTCCGAAGTGGTTCAAGTGGATGCGATGGAGCGCGATTATCCGATCTACCACAAGGACTTGCTGCCGGTGGTGTATGTGTTCGGCGACATGACAGGCAAGGTGGACAGTCCGCTATACGGAATGTTTGGCATCAACAGCAAGGTCGGCGGAGCCGAACTGGAACAAGGCGGAAAGCTTGAGAGCCATTTCTTCGGACAGCCCAGCGATCCATACGCCGGCTATGCATTGAAATGGGACGGTGAATGGCAGGTGACATTCGAAACCTTCCGCGATATGGGCATCGCATATGCCGTGGGCCTGATGTTGATTTACTTGCTGGTGGTGGCGCAGTTCAAGTCTTACCTCGTGCCTCTGATCATCATGTCGCCAATTCCGCTGACCATCATCGGTGTAATGCCCGGACATGCCATGTTGGGCAGCCAGTTCACCGCGACATCGATGATAGGCATGATCGCACTGGCGGGGATCATCGTGCGTAATTCCATTTTGCTGGTGGACTTCGTCAATCTGCAATTGCGCGATGGTGTTGACTTGCAGCACGCGGTGGTGACTGCGGCTAGCGCTCGTGCCAAACCGATAATTCTGACCGGTTTGGCAGCCATGCTGGGCGCCTTTTTCATCCTCGATGATCCGATCTTCAACGGATTGGCGATCTCGTTGATTTTCGGCATTCTGGTCTCCACATTGCTTACGCTGGTGGTGATCCCGGTATTGTATTACGCCGCCCTGTATAGAAAAATCCAGTAAAATCCATTAACTTTGACTCAAGGAGTTTCACTATGAACGCAGAACGCATTGTCCGCATCGTCGCAGGCAGTTTCATCCTGCTCTCGTTGTTGCTGGGTGTGGATGCCAGCCCGTTGTTTGTGAGCAAGCATTTTTTATGGTTTACCGGCTTTGTTGGTTTGAATCTGTTCCAAAGCGGATTCAGCCAGATCTGTCCGTTAAATAGCATTCTGGCTAAATTCGGCGTCAAGAGCGCTGTGTGCTGAACAACGCACAACGAGTTGCAAGTCTGACCCACATCGGCCTCGCATTGGTCGGGGCGATGTGGGTTTTGCCATTTCTGAGCTATCGTCATGCATATCCTTTGACAACGTTTTATCAGGAATGGTGGAGCGCATTGATCGGCGTGCTGGCCCTGACCCTGATGGCCACCAGGGACTTCTGGACTCAACCGGAGATACCCCGCATCGCGCAATTGCCAGCCGCACTGATCGCCGTGATTTTGATGCAATGGATATTGGGCAAACTTCCCTATTTTGACCAGGCGCTGCTATATATCCTGTATCTGCTTTTCGCGGCTTTGCTGATGATGCTTGGAACCAGATTGCGCGATAGTTTGGGCTTCCGGAAGATGGCGACGGTGCTTGCAGTTTTTCTGCTGGTTGGAGGGGAACTCAGTGCTCTGATCGGGGTGCTTCAGCACTATCAATGGCATACTTTTCTGGATTCGGTGGTAGTGGTTAAGATATCTTCAAGCGTTTACGGAAACCTTGCTCAATCCAACCATTTCGCCAATTACATCGCGCTGGGCATGATCTCTTTAGGTTTTATGTATCAGCTGAAAAAAATAAGAGCAGTACAAGTGATACTGCTGGCAACGCCGCTGCTATTTGTAATGACCCTGAGCGGATCGCGCAGCTCCTGGCTTTATCTGCTGATGATGGCTGGATTGGCCTGGTGGTGGTCACGAAAAGATGCCATACAGCGTCCGTTGTTGCGCTACTGTCTGTTGCTGGTTGCAGGCTTTGGTGTCATGCACTTGGTCGTTCAGCTGCCTTTCGTTGCAGGAGCTGAGAGCAGTGTCAATACAGTCGAGCGGTTGTTTGATGATAAAGCATCGGGCGGGATCAGGCTGTTCCTGTGGCGTGAGGCGTTGGTGATGTTTATGAATTCGCCTTTGCTGGGTGTGGGTATCGGACAGTTTGCCTGGAATAATTTCCAATTGTTACCAGTGCTGCAACCAAGCGGGATCGTGGGTCTGTACAACAATGCCCATAATCTGGTGTTCCAGATTGCAGCTGAAGCGGGTATTGCCGGACTTCTTGCATTGTTACTTCCTTTGGGTGTCTGGTTATACGGTTTACGCCGATCAAAGTTTGACGAGGCGCATTGGTGGGGGTATGCAATATTGGGTGTGCTGGCCATCCACAGCCTTCTCGAATACCCGTTGTGGTATACCTATTTCGTGGCAATCGCCGCGGTCCTGCTTGGTGCCCTGGATGAGACCCGTTACCGCCTGGAATTACGCAATATCGGGCGGTTGTCGGTGGTGGCAATTCTAGTGCTGGGGATGATATCACTGATGCAACTGATGCGCGGATATCACAATTTGGAACAAGTATATGAGATTCGATCCGCAACTAATATGGACGAAAGTAACTCAAAGCTGCTGCGTGACAAGTTGGTTTCCGCCCATGGTGGTTCCCTGCTTACTCCCTATATCGAACTGATAATGAGTACGCTCATCGAAGTAAACGACGATCATCTCAGGGAAAAGCTGGCGGTCAACACCCGTGTGATGCATTTCGTGCCGATAAGCTCGGTTGTGTACCGCCAGGCATTGCTGCTTGCCCAGGATGGTCAATTGGATCAGGCTAAAACCATACTTAAGCAGGCAATCTGGTCTTATTCGAAAGACTATGGCAAGCCCCGGCAGGAATTGCTCGAGCTGGCAGTGAAAGACCCCGCGCATTTTTCCGCTCTGCTAGAATTTGCGCTCTACCAGGAAGAGGAGTACCGAAGTGCAGTTCCTAAGCAATAATATTTTCCCGATTTCCATAGCGATTTTAAGTGGTGCAATGCTGTTCTGGTCGTTCTTCGGCAACCGCATCCGCGGAATTAAGGAGGTTGATTCCATCGGTGCACTGCAATTGATCAATCATAAGAATGCCATCGTGCTGGATGTGCGCGAAGAAGACGAATACAAGGCCGGCCATATTTTGAATTCAACTCTTGTACCACTGGGTAAACTTAAAGCGCGGATCGGCGAACTTGAAAAATACCGTGACCGGTCCATTGTGGTTGTGTGTCGCAGCGGCACGCGTTCGGCGACCGCATGTGCAACGCTGGGCAAGCAAGGTTTCACACAGGCATACAATCTGGCGGGGGGTGTGAATGCCTGGCAGAAAGCAAAACTTCCTTTGGAGAAGTGATGGCAAAAGTTGTCATGTACACCACTGCCGTGTGTCCATATTGCATCAGAGCCGAGAAGTTGCTGGAAAGTAAGGGTGTCTCGGATATCGAAAAGATCCGTGTCGATCTTCGGCCGGAGTTGCGGGCTGCAATGATGGAGAAGACTGGCCGGCGCACCGTGCCGCAAATATATATCAATGATGACCATATCGGAGGATATGATGATCTTGCATCACTCAATCACGCCGGCAAGCTGGATTCACTACTATCTAAATAATCATTAAGGAAAAGAAATGTCTGATGCGATCCAAGAAAACAACAATCCACAATTCAGCATGGAAAAGATCTATGTGAAAGATCTATCCCTGGAGATCCCCCATGCACCGAAGATCTTTATGGAACGTGACAATCCACAGATCGAAGTTCAAGTACAAACCCGGCCGAGCTCGATTGAAGAAAACATGTACGAGGTAGAGGTGGTGGCAACGGTGACTGCCAAAGTCGGAGACAGGGTGATGTTTCTTATCGAAGCGAAGCAGGCTGGAATATTCCAGTTGCGCAATGTGCCCGCTACGGAAGTGGAACCGATCCTGGCAGTGGTGTGCCCGAACATACTGTTCCCGTATTTGCGCGAGGTGGTTTCTGATATGTCGGTACGCGCCGGTTTTGCACCCGCATTGATGAATCCGATCAACTTTGACGCGCTTTATCAACAACGGAAACAACAGTTGCATTCCGCTTCATCTGTCACGGCACACTGATGAGGCTGGATGAATTGTTGCGTTGGTCATATCTGTTGTTGATGCTTTGTGTTGCAAACGTTGCTGCTGCAGTGGATTTCGTATCGGTCAGGGACGACAGCGCGATTCTCTATGATGCTCCTTCCGTCAAGGCCAAGAAACTTTTCGTTGTTAATCGCTATATGCCTTTTGAACAAGTGGTCACTCTGCATAGCTGGGTCAAGGTGCGCGACCGTTCTGGCAAGTTGTATTGGGTTGAAAAGCGTGTATTGAGCAATGAACGTTATGTATATGCGCTGATGCCAATTGTAGATGTACGTTCCGAGCCGAAAGCCAGTTCGCCCCGTGTGTTCCAGGTGCGCCAGCAGGTAGCCCTGCAATTGATCGAATCGACCGGCACAGGCTGGATACGAGTACGCCATCAGGATGGAAATATTGGCTATGTTCGCAAGACCGAAGTATGGGGTGATTGATTGGCAAGGTACCCATAAATGAATATCACAGTCGTTGGCGCGGGTGCATGGGGAACTGCACTGGCCATAAGTCTGGCAGCCAACCATCGCGTCAAACTATGGGGGCGTGACACCGCTCTGATCGCGGAGATGCAGACCTCGCGGCAAAATCAGCGCTATCTTCCCGATATCCCCCTTCCCGACAATCTTGTTCTTAGTTCCGACTTCACCGATTCCTTGGTGACAGCCGAGTTGGCAATCATCGCCGTTCCCACCTCCGGGTTGCGAATGACCATAGAGAAGTTTGTCCAGACACACCGTAATATTGGTGTGGTGTGGCTATGCAAGGGTTTCGAGGCGAAGACATCGTTGTTGCCTCATCAGGTTGTGGCCGAAGTATTGCCGCATGGGTGGAAGTGCGCAGTGTTGTCGGGGCCCAGTTTTGCCCAGGAAGTCGCGCACGGTCTGCCGACCGCGCTGACACTCGCTTCCGGCGATGAGGAATTCGCGCGCGTCACGGCGCAAGCATTGCACCACGCGCGCTTGCGCGTATACGCGAGCAACGATGTGATCGGCGTGGAAGTCGGCGGTGCGGTGAAGAATGTGATGGCGATCGCCTCGGGAATTTGCGATGGTATGGGGCTGGGACAAAACGCCCGCGCCGCATTGATCACGCGTGGCCTTGCCGAGATCACACGACTCGGGCTTAAGCTGGGTGGACGAGCCGAAACGCTGGGGGGTTTATCCGGGTTGGGGGATTTGATCCTGACCTGCACCGGCGACATGTCGCGCAACAGGCAGGTCGGTTTGTTGCTGGCACAGCAACAAGACCTTACGACGATATTGAGCAAACTCGGGCATGTTGCCGAGGGTGTTTACACCGTTCGGGAAGTACATAATCTGGCTCAGCGACGGAGTGTTGCGATGCCGATCAGCGATGCCGTCTATCGTATCCTCTACGAGCATATGCCCGCCGCCGAGATGGTCGCCGAATTGCTGAATCGTGCGCCTAACCTCGAGTTTAACGGCAACTGATCGACGGGCACATCTAAAAATCCAGATTTCATCCCTACTGCTGCGTTGCGCAAAAATTTCTTGCTTACATATCATCTATATGCGGCGCTGCGAAATTTTTTCGCGCCTTGCATTTTAGCGAACTCTGAATTTTTTGAGGCACCCGCACACTGTTTACTTCTTGCGGCGAAACACCACATCCCATACCCCGTGCCCCAATCGCAGGCCGCGCTGCTCGAACTTGGTGAGTGGCCGATAGTCCGGGCGAGGCGCATAATCCGCCGCCGTATTTTCCAGTAACGGTTCCGCACCTAATACCGACAATATCTGCCCTGCATAATCCTGCCAGTCCGTCGCGACGTGGATATAGCCGCCGGGTTTGAGTTTCTGCACCAGTTGTGTGATGAACGGAGCCTGGATCAATCTGCGCTTGTTGTGACGCGCCTTATGCCACGGGTCCGGGAAAAAGATGTGCACTCCGTCCAGCGTGTTTGCCGCGATCATGTCGCGCAGCACCTCCACTGCGTCGTGCTGGATGATGCGGATGTTGGATAACTCCTGCGTATCGATCAGCTTGAGCAGATTGCCGACCCCTGGCGTATGCACTTCAAGCGCCAGATAATCGTTTTCCGGATGGGCGAGTGCGATGCTTGCTGTGCTGTCGCCCATGCCGAAGCCGATCTCAAGAATCTTGGGCGCAATTCGTCCGAAGGCTTGGTCGAGATCGAGCGGTTGCGCGGCATATGCGATGCCGAAGCGCGGCAATAACATATCGACTGCGCGACGTTGCGCAGTCGAGACACGTCCCTGGCGCAGAACATAGCTTCGGATGTGGGTTTTGCGAATGTCGATCATGTCATTCATGGATGTTGTGATTTCAAATCGCCATCTCCTTACCCTCTCGCATGCAAGAGAATGGATGGGCAGCAGGGTGAGTGATGGCGCTGTGGCTTTAACCGCGTGTCGAACCGATGATTCCCGCAGTCGGGGAACTCGGGCTGGCACTGTACAGCTTTTTCGGCATCCGCCCGGCAAGGTAAGCCGAACGCCCGGCCTCGACCGCCTGCTTCATCGCCGATGCCATCAGCACAGGTTGCTGCGCGCCGGCGATCGCGGTGTTCATCAACACGCCGTCGCAGCCAAGTTCCATTGCGATCGAGGCATCGGATGCGGTGCCTACACCCGCGTCCACGATCACCGGCACTTGCACACGCTCTATGATCAGTTGCAGATTCCACGGATTGAGTATGCCCATGCCGGAGCCGATCAACGATGCCAGCGGCATGATCGCCACGCAGCCGATGTCTTCCAGTTGCCTGGCAATGATCGGGTCGTCCGAAGTATAGACCATGACCTGGAATCCTTCCGCCACAAGTGTCTTGGCCGCCGAGATGGTTTCAATCACATTGGGGTAAAGCGATTGTGGGTCACCCAGCACTTCCAGTTTGACCAGGGAGTGGCCGTCGAGTAGTTCCCTTGCCAGACGCAATGTGCGCACCGCATCCTCGGCGCTGTAGCAACCGGCAGTATTGGGTAGCAGCGTATATTTCGACGGTGGCAGGATCTCCAGCAGGCTCGGCTCGTTCGGGTTCTGACCGATGTTGCTGCGGCGAATCGCGATAGTGATGATCTCGGCAGCGCTGGCCTCGACCGCCGTCCTGGTTTCGTTGAAATCCTTGTACTTGCCGGTTCCCACCAACAGCCGTGAGCTGTAACTTTTGCCTGCGATGATCAATTTGTCGTTCATTGTTCTTCCAATTATTTAACAGGGTGTTAGCCACCCCCCACTGCCACGACCACCTCCAGCTTGTCTCCCTCCACCAATTTCTGTGTGGCAAATGAGCTGCGCGGCACGATCTCGCCGTTGCGCTCCAGCGCGATGCGCTTGCCGGTCAGTTCCATCTCTTCGATGAGTGATGCGACACTGATGGATTCCGGAAATTGGCGTTTTGTGCCGTTGATGTTGACGGTAATCACTTTCAAACTATGACTCGGTTACGGTAAGATGAGATGCTATCACGCGGGTGTAGTTCAATGGTAGAACGGCAGCTTCCCAAGCTGCATACGACGGTTCGATCCCGTTCACCCGCTCCACTATCCGCGTCGTGAGCTGCAGCCTGTTTACCTGCCCTTTTTCCTTGCGGTGATAAATCTCGTGGCGAGCAAACCCAGTGCACCACCGGCAGCCATACCGATGACCGACTTGATAAAGGTCGACGACTCGATTGCCATTCTCAAGCCTCTTGTGCTGAAGTTCCCATTGAATAGCGCTTCCCAGAACACGCGCCAACCTATCTCCTCGATCGTGTCGAGCATGAAACTACGGACTATGAGCAAGCCGATCATAGCCCCGACAACTACGAATATTACCTTCATGATTTCATTCCTCTAGCAATGTGTTGTTCAACGACGGAATCCACCTTAAAAAATCCCGATTAACAGGTTATTTGCCCGGTGCAATGAATAGTTGGGCGATCTCATTGCATGTCCATTCCGGCGGCACGTGCAAAAGCAGCATAGTCAAGCGCTGTATTTTGATCGTGAATGATTCGCCATTGACCTTCCTGCAACTGAAAGACATAAGTAAGCCAGGTGCAGACTGGAGCATCATCTGCTGTTGCGCGATATTGATATTTGACAAGAGCCATAGCCATGTCTTCCCCGACCACTTTATTCACAACCGATCCTTCCCAGATCCAGTTCGTGTCTTTGAACCATAGTTCATGAATGCCAATCGTTTCCGAAGGTGTTGTGAATGCGTGCCCATTCTGAACGATGGTATAAAGCGTGTCGCCGCGCGTGAGATGTGATTTGAATGCCTCCAAATCACGACCGGAAATCGCCTCGAAATGCTGCTGTAGAGCCGTATCAAAATCAGGCTTCATGGCTGGACCCCGGTTAGGCAAGTAAGTATAAGAACAACAATGACTTTATGGGAAGAAACCAAATACTTTTAATGGGGCTATTTTGTACACCGTTCAGGTTCATTAAGGATTCTCAATAAGCCTAAATTTATATGTGAACGCTTAACGTTACTATCATCCCGGCACGGCGACTGCTTTCGTGAAAGACGCCGCGTCTTCCCGGCATAAAGTAGAAACCCAAAAAAATGCCGGGATTCACCCCGCTGCAATTACACTAAACATCTCACAGCTTGGTAAATTACGCAACGCTTTTGCCAGGAACAATAGCTTGTAGATGAGTATTAGTGTAATGGCGCGTAAGCACTTATTTCGGTGCGACATCCGGAAGTGCTGTGTGATCATGCATCACGATGAATACGACGAACCAGATCGCAAGTAAATTTCCCGTGATCGCTATATATCCGACCAGCCCATAATCGACGATCTGCCCGGCGCTGTTTTGCGTGATGATGAAACCTGCCAACGTTGTGGCAAGCCCCATCGCGAGTGACTGTACAGTCGCATTGAGCGACATGAACGTCCCGCGCAATTTTGGCTGCGCCGCCGAGGTAATGATGGCCATCGCCGGAATCATGCGCCCCGAGACCAGTACAAAAAATGCCGTGGTGCAGACAAGCCATAACCACAACGGAGCGGTTCCGATGTGTGTCACCACGAACAAAGGCAGCAATGCCGCCATGGCTACCAGACGATAGATTACGATTTTGCCGCGCAGGTCGGCCCAATGGCCGATCAACCTGGCAGTGATCAGCGTCGCAGCTCCTCCCGACAGGTAGATGTAAGGGATGTCGTGTTGAGAGATGCCGACATTGCCCACCGCATAGATGGTGATATAGGGAATCACCGTGAAACCGGAAAATATGATTAGCGCGGAAAACAGCAGGGCGCGCAGGTGGTTGGAATCGCGCAGCACGGCGAACATCTCGACGAAAGGATGGGCACGCTTCTGGGCGTTGATGTGAAGATGCAGCTCGGGCAGGACGCGCCTGCCGATCAGGATGAACAACACGCTCAACACCGCGATCAATATGAATGGTGCGCGCCACTGTAAATGATTTGCCAGCCACAACGACAAAGGCACGCCGGCAACCGTGGACACGGAAAAAGCAGTTGCCACGATGCCGCTTGCTTTGGCTCGTCTCGAAAATGGAATTACATCGCCGATGATGGTCTGAATCATCGCACCCATCACTCCCCCGAAGGTTCCAGCCAAACCGCGTGCGATCAGCAGCGTCGCATAACCGGGCGCCAGTCCGCACGCAAGCGTTGCCAGACCGAACAACCCGAACATCGTCAGCAGCAGGCGCTTGCGCTCGAAACGATCGATGAAAGTCGCAGCCAACAGGCCGGATAGCGCGGCACTGAAGCTGTAGGACGCGACCAGCAAGCCGAATTCGTGTGTGCCTATGCCGAACGCGTCGATCAGGATAGGTCCGAGCGGCATCATGATCATGAAATCGAGGATGTGGCTGAACTGGATAGCCGCAAGTGTCAGCAACAAATATCGCTCTTTTTGCGGAGTAAGGGTGTTTTGCACGTTTCCTGATGCCGATGTAGATGAGAATGTGATTCTAACGTGATGAATACCCGATAAGAAATTTTCCTTCATCTGACAGTGTTAAAATCACCGTCTGAAATTTAAGGAACCTCTGATCAAGTTCACCATGAACCGCGTTGCTGACAAAAACGGGATGATCGCAAGGCGAGCGACGCCGGTCGTAGTCATTCTACGATGCCAAGGAGCGCAACACTGCGAGCGCCCGTTTTTGATGCAACCCTTGTGGGCGCTGGCTTTGCGGGCGGTCTGCGGCGTCAGGCTCCTAGCGAAGGGAATGACCATTCGCGTCGTCGCCTTTCTTGCATCTCATCCCGCAAAGCCAAGTGCGCGGCCATGCGGAACTTAATCAGAGGTTCCTTGATAACCCATCATGCCGCAACCTTCTTACGTCCATCTCCGGCTTCACAGCGAATATTCCATATCTGAAGGCATGGTGCGCGTGGACGAGGCGGTTGCTGCGGCAAGAAACGATTCGATGCCCGCGCTGGCATTGACCGATCTGAACAATTTTTTCGGACTGATTAAATTCTACAAGTCAGCGCGCGGGGCGGGCATCAAGCCCATCACCGGCTGCGATGTTTTCATCACCAATGATGCGGACCGCGACCGTCCTCACCGCCTGTTGTTGCTATGTCAGTCCGAGGCGGGATACTTGTTGCTGTGCCGATTGATTACCCGCGCATATCTGGAGAACCAGCATCGCGGTCGTGCCGAATTGCGCCGCGAGTGGTTCCATCACGGCACGGATGGCTTGATCGCCCTGTCCGGCGCCCATCTCGGCGATGTCGGCAATGCGCTGCTGTCCGGAAATGCCAGGCAAGCCAGGAAGTACGCGAAGGAATGGGCGGGATTGTTCAACAACCGCTATTACCTGGAAGTACAGCGCGCAGGATTTACAGACGAAGAGCATTATATTCATGCTGCAACGCAGCTTGCCGCCGAGGTCGGGTTGCCGGTAGTTGCTACCCACCCGGTGCAGTTCCTGACAGCGGAAGATTTCAAGGCACACGAGGCCCGGGTGTGCATTGCTGAAGGTTATGTACTCAACGATAAACGCCGCGTGCGTGCTTATACCGCCCAGCAGTATTTCAAGTCCCAGTCCGAGATGACCGAACAATTTGCTGACATACCCGAGGCATTGCAAAACAGTGTCGTGATCGCGCAGCGCTGTAATCTTACACTTACGCTGGGAAAACCGCGCCTGCCGGATTTCCCGACGCCGCAAGGGCAGGGGTTGGACGATTATCTGCGCGATCAGGCTTTGGCGGGATTGCTGCAGCGCATGAAATCGCTCTATCCCGATGATTTAGAGCGTGCTGGCAAGATGTCGGAATATCAGCAACGTCTTGAGTTCGAGACCGAGACAATCATCAAAATGGGATTTCCGGGGTATTTTCTGATCGTGGCAGATTTCATCCGCTGGGCAAAAGATAACAACGTGCCGGTCGGCCCCGGACGCGGCTCGGGAGCCGGTTCGCTGGTAGCCTATAGTCTCGGAATCACCGATCTGGATCCGCTGCGTTACGAGTTGCTGTTCGAGCGTTTTCTGAATCCCGGACGTGTGTCTATGCCCGACTTTGACGTGGATTTCTGCCAGGACGGTCGCGAACGTGTCATCGAATATGTGAAGCAGAAATACGGCACGGCGAGCGTGTCGCAGATCGCCACATTCGGTACGATGGCTTCCAAGGCGGTCATCCGCGATGTCGGGCGGGTGATGGATTTTCCGTACGGCCTGTGCGACCGGCTTTCCAAGGCGATCCCCGTCGAAGGTGTGAAGCCGGTGTCCCTGAAAAAGGCGAGAGAGATGGAACCCGAGATATCAGCCATCGCCGAAAGCGAAGAAGGTGTGCCGGAATTGCTGGAACTGGCGGAGCGTCTCGAAGATCTGACCCGCAATATCGGCATGCATGCCGGCGGAGTGCTGATCGCGCCGGGTCAACTCACTGATTTCTGTCCGTTGTATTGTGCTGACAACAGCACCAGCGTGGTCAGCCAGTTTGACAAGGATGATGTGGAAGATATCGGTCTGGTCAAGTTCGACTTCCTTGGCCTGCGCACGCTGACCATCCTCGACTGGGCGATGCGTCATGTCGCAAGGCTGGCCGGTGGCACGGCACCTTTCGCTTTGGAAACTCTTCAGTTGGAAGACAAAGCGACTTATGAGCTGCTTCAGCATGCCAACACCACTGCAGTGTTCCAGCTGGAATCGCGCGGCATGAAGGATATGTTGGGGCGTGCCAAACCGGATTGCTTCGAGGACATCATCGCACTGGTGGCACTGTACCGCCCCGGCCCGATGGATCTGATCCCGGACTTTGTGCGGCGCAAGCACGGCGAGAAATTCGAATATCCGCACCCGGCTGTCGCGCCTGTGCTGCGAGAGACACACGGCATCATGGTCTATCAGGAGCAGGTCATGCAGATCGCCCAGGTCGTGGGCGGCTACAGCCTTGCAGAGGCGGATCTGTTGCGCCGCGCGATGGGCAAGAAAAAACCGGAGGAAATGGCGGAACAAAGGGAGATATTCATCGCCGGTGCGCTCAAAGGAGGCTCGTCCAAGGAACAGGCCGGCAATCTGTTCGATCTGATGGAGAAGTTTGCCGGATATGGTTTTAATAAATCGCATGCTGCAGCCTACGCCCTGATAGCATATCAGACGGCATATCTCAAAGCGCATCACCCGGCGGCATTCATGGCGGCGACGTTGTCCGGGGACATGGACAACACCGACAAGGTGCATACCTTTTATGTAGATGCGCTTCAGCAATATGTCCCGCGGAAGGATGACGGAGAACGGACCGGTATCCGGGTGCTGCCCCCAGATGTGAACAGTTCTGCCTATGTGTTCTCCCCCGTCGATGAGCAGACCATCGCTTACGGACTGGGTGCGATCAAAGGAACCGGAGAAGCAGCCATTTCCAATATCGTCAGGGCGCGGGATGACGGGCCTTTCAAAGACCTGTTCGATTTTTGCCGGCGCGTGGACAAGCGCATCGTCAACCGGCGTACCGTCGAGGCGTTGATACGCGCCGGTGCGTTCGACCGTATCAACGATCATCGCGCCAGTTTGATGTCCAGTGTGGATGCCGCGCTGGCCAGTGCAGACCAGTTGGCGCGCGCGGCGAATCAGAACAGCCTGTTCGGCCACGATGAAGCGGACAGCGTACTCCAGGAGAAGCATGCCGATGTACCGCGCTGGGGAATGCGCGAACAACTGGTGCACGAGAAATCCAGTCTCGGATTCTATCTTGGCGGGCATCCCTACCAGGAATATGCGGATGAACTGGGCCATTTCATCAAGGTGAAATTGAGCGATCTGACGCCGCAATTCGTCGGACAATCGAATGGGCAGGCTAGCGGTTCCGGATATAACGCGCGGCGCGGCGTAGCAGTCGTGCTGGCCGGCATCGTGTCCAGTTTTCGCATCCAGCAGACACGGCGCGGGCGCATGGCTATCATCATGCTGGATGATGGAGGGGCACAGGTTGAACTGACAGTATTCAACGAATTGTTCGAAACCAACCGCCCATGGATACGCGAAGACGAACTGCTGGTAGTGCGCGGCAAGGCCGGTATGGACGAGTATTCCGGGAATGTGCGTGTGAGTGCCGAGGAATTGTTCGATGTTGCTTCGGCGCGTTCCAATTTTGCGCAACAACTGGCTTTGCGTTGCAACGGCAATGCCAGTGTCGCAAAGCTGAAGAAACTGTTTGCCCCGTACTGCGACGGCAAATGCCCGGTGCAGATCTTTTACCAGAACGACAGTGCCAGTTGCCAGTTGCGCCTGGGCGAAGCATGGCAAGTGACTTTGCATGACGATCTGCTGCGGGATCTGCGCGATCTGCTGAAGGAGGAGAACGTAAGGGTGGTTTACAGCTAGGGATTTGCGGACAAGTTCGCCGAGAAATTCAGGCGCGCCGGCTCACGGCAGTCAAAATGCCTTGCAGTATGGCGAGAGGCGCAGGAGGACAGCCGGGGACGACGACATCGACGGGTATCACGCGGCTCACCCCGCCGCAACTCGCATAGCTGGTGCCGAAGATGCCCCCGTCCCTGCCGCAGTCACCGACCGCGACAACCAGTTTGGGATCGGGCGTGGCGTCAAATGTGCGCTTGAGTGCCAACTCCATGTGCCGCGATACCGGGCCGGTGACCAGCAGCATGTCGGCATGTCGCGGGCTGGCCACGAAATGAATGCCCATCCCTTCGATATTGTAGTAAGGATTATTCAGGCAGTGGATTTCCAGTTCACATCCATTGCACGACCCTGCATCGACATGGCGGATCGCGAGTGCGCGGCCGACATAATCCAGGATCTGTGTATTGATCATCTGAACCTGGTCACGCAAGGTATCATCCGGCCGTGGCGGTGCTTCGGATTTGATCCCGGTGCGTAGTATTTGTTTGATGATCTGATACATCTGTGGGGTCCTATAAATCGACGCCGCTGTAACTCAAATTGAACGATTTGTTGATCAGCGGGAAGTCCGGCACGATGTTGCCGATGACCGCGTGTTCAAGCACCGGCCAGTTCTGCCACGAAGGATCATGCGCGTGCAGGCGATGAATGAGATTGTCGCTTCCGGTATGCAGTGCGACCAGGACTTCGCCGCGCCAGCCCTCGACCCAGCCGATGCCGGGATGTTCATGTTCCGCCCTGCCGGGGGTGCAAACGATTTCTCCCTGCGGAATTTTTTCCAGTATCGCGCGGATCAGCCGGATGGATTCCGTGATTTCCTCGAATCGTACTGTGACACGAGCCGCAACATCGCCGTTGCGGTGTGTCGCCATCACCACATCAAGCTGGTCATAAGGAGTGCACGGGAATTGCGCGCGCAGATCCCATGCTTGACCGCTGGCACGTCCGGCCAGTCCTGTCAGCCCGAGTTGCGCGGCGAGATCGGGAGAGACACGCCCGGTGGTGATGAATCTATCCTGCACGCCGGCATGCTCATCGTAGATGTTCTTCAGGTTTGTGACGCCGGTTTCGATGTGCATCAAGGCGTTGAAGACACGCGAGTGCGAAGCGCTGTCGATATCCACAGTCACGCCGCCGGGCACAATGCAATCCATCAAATAGCGATGACCGAAAAGTTCGCTGTTCAAGCGCAACAGATTTTCCTTTAGTATCCAGAATTGCGTAAAACCGAAACTGAAAGCAGCATCATTGCCGATATAGCCAAGATCCCCGAGGTGGTTGAGCAGACGTTCCAGCTCAAGGAACAGTGCTCGCAGCCACTGGGATCGCAGTGGCGGCGCGGTATGAGTGACGCTTTCCACAGCCTGTGCATAAGCCCAGGCATAGGCTACGGTAGTGTCGCCTGAAATCCGTCCGGCCAGTCTGGCACCTTGTTCCAGCGTCATGCCCTCGAATCTCTTTTCGATGCCCTTGTGTTTGTAGCCGAGCCGTTCCTCCAGCCGCAGCACTTTTTCACCGATCACGGAAAAGCGGAAATGCCCGGGCTCGATCGTGCCTGCATGCACCGGGCCGACGGCGATCTCGTGCACTCCGCTGCCGGTCACCGGCACGAAGAGATAGGCGTCCGCCTCGGTCGTGTAAGCGGTGTTGATGTCGAAGGATTTGCGCAGCGGATGCACGTTTGCGGGCCAGGAAGCATGGCGCAGCCACTTGCGGTGATCGCCGCCTTCCGCAGGATGCAAACCCAACAGGTCTGCGATGAAACGCTGCATGCGGTCCGCTGCGGGAAACAGATCGCTGAGGTCGGGGAAAGCCGGCATGTCCTGATCCACGGGCAGCGAGAGCACCAGTAAACCGGGCGCGGTCACCAGCGCGATATGTACCGCATAGCGTGAATCGCAATTCGAATCTTGCACATCGGATGAGCCTTCGCTTCTGTCCTCTCCCCACAGTGCAAGCAGTTTTCCGCCACCACGCAGCACCTGTTCGCACAGTGAGCGCCAACCTTCCGCGTCAACGCTGCCGTGCCATACCGGCATAGCTCCATGCAGTTTGGGAAATAGCTTAGGAAAGTCGTCCAGTCTCATCGCATCATCCGATCAGGGCAGCCGCTTGCCGATACCAGTCGGCAAGATAAGGCGGGATATACAGCCCCAGCAATAGCACCAGCAACAGATGCACGAATACCGGGATCAGGGCGGGAGGGTGCGGCAAACGTTTGCCGGTGGTTTCGCCGAACACCATCAATTGCATGCGTCCGAAGATCGCGGCGAAGGCCACGCCAAGCGCGGTGAGCAGGAACGGCATGGTCCACGGATAAGTGTGCATTGCGGTGGTCAGGATCAGGAACTCGCTGGTGAACACACCGAATGGCGGCATACCCAGGATGGCCAGCGTGCCGAGCGCCATTCCCCAACCGACGGTCGGACTGGTCCTGATCAGTCCGCGGATATTTTCCATCAATTGTGTGCCGGATTTTTGCGCTGCATGGCCAACGGTAAAGAATATCGCAGACTTGGTCAGGCTGTGCACCGTCATGTGCAGTAATCCGGCAAATGTCGCCACCGGACCGCCCATGCCAAAGGCGAATGTCATCAGTCCCATGTGTTCGATCGAGGAGTAAGCGAACATCCGCTTCACATCCTTTTGCCGCGTCAGAAAGAATGCGGCCATGATCACGCTGAGCAATCCGAAGCCCATCATCAGATTACCGGCGAGGTGCGACCCGAGTGCGCCATCCACCAGCACCTTGGAGCGCACCACGGCATACAGAGCGACATTCAACAACAGTCCGGAGAGAACCGCCGAAACGGGAGTCGGTCCTTCGGCATGGGCGTCCGGTAACCAGTTGTGCAACGGAGCCAGTCCGACTTTGGTTCCGTAGCCGACCAGTAGAAATACGAACGCGAGCGACAACACGGTCGGCTCGAGCTGCGTCTTGACCCCGTTAAGATGCGTCCACAACAACGCAGTGCCGCCTGCGCCGAGCAGTTTTTCCGCTGCGAAATACAGCAAAATGGTCCCGAACAGCGCTTGGGCGATACCGACCCCGCACAGGATAAAATATTTCCATGCTGCTTCCAGCGAGGCTGGAGTCCGGTAAAGCGATACCAGCAATACGGTAGTCAACGTGGCTGCTTCCATCGCCACCCACAGGATGCCCATGTTATTGGTGAGCAGTGCCAACAGCATGGTGAAATTGAACAACTGATACATGCTGTAATAAAGACGCAACATGTTCGCCGAAAGTTTGCCGTGATGTTGCTCGATGCGCATGTAAGGGCGGGAGAACAGTGAAGTGGTGAAGCCCACGAACGCGGTCAGCGCGACCAAAAATACATTGAAGGTGTCGACGAAGAACTGTTCGTTCCATGCGGTGAACGATCCGTCCGAAATGACACGGACGGTCAGGGCGGCAGCCGCAACGAAGGTGCAGAGGCTCATCAAGGAGTTGATCTCCGGCGCATGTTGTTGCTTGCCGAAGGCCGCCATGACCAGGCCGCCGAACAGGGGAATCACCAGGACCCAGAAGATTTCCATTATGGTGCCTCTAGAAATATATTTTGCGGGATGAAGCGCAAGGAGCCGCACAGTGAGCGACGAGACATATCACTTAGATAGGCAAGGAGCGAACGAGCACGCGACACCGCGATTCGCCCGTAAAATGGATTTATAGAGGTATCCATCATTCCTCTTTCAGTTTTTCCATGTGCTTCAGGTCCAGACTGTCGAACGCGGTGCGGATCTGGAAGAAGAATATGCCAAGGATGAACATGCCCACCAGTACATCCAGCGCGATGCCAAGCTCGACCACCATCGGCATGCCATACGTCGCTGATGTGGCGGCGAAGAACAGGCCGTTCTCCATCGCTAGAAACCCCACCACTTGCGGCACCGCCTTGCTGCGCGTGATCATCATCAGGAATGACAGCAACACACTGGCCATCGCGATGCCCAGTGTGCTACGGGTGATGGTGGCCGCCATCTGCGAGATCGGCGCGGCCAGGTTGAAGGCGAATACCACCAGTGCCAGACCGACCAGCATGATGGTGGGAATGTTGAACAGGGTTTCAACGTCCCACTTGATGTTGAGTTTGCGTATCAGACGGTGAAGGATCATGGGCAGCACGATAGCCTTGAGCAGCAATGTCAGCGCAGCCGAGTAATACAGATGTTGCTGCTGTGAGGAGTAAGCGACCACAGTGGTGCTGATCGCCAGGATCAAACCCTGCAATGAAAACAGATTGATCAGTGACAGGATGCGCCGTTGCGATAGCATCGCGAAAGCGATCAGCAGCAGCAAAGCGGCGCACATGTTGATGATCTGACCGGTGAACGGTATATGCATCTCAGGTTTCCAGCAGGAAATGAGTCAATAGCCCAAGCACGGCCAGAAGAAAAGCGGTGCCCATGAATTCAGGCACACGGAAAATGCGCATCTTGGCCGATATGGTCTCGATGAAAGCCAATCCCGCCCCGGCCAGCAACAGCTTGAGCGTCAGCAATACGATGGCCAACGGCAGCGCATTCCAGTTGCCCGCTTCGGCAATGCCATAAGGAATGAACAGGGCTATCCCGATGGCCATGTATGCCAGCAGTTTGAGTGCGCCGGCCCATTCCACCAGCGCAAGATGGCGCGCGGAATACTCCAGGATCATTGCCTCGTGGATCATGGTCAATTCGAGATGGGTGGAGGGATTGTCCACCGGTATCCGTGCATTTTCGGCAAGCAGCACCATGACGAAGGCAACTGCTGCGAAGGTCATGCTTGGGTAAAGCACGAATTGTTTGTGCGCCAGTGTCTCGACGATGGTGATCAAAGAGGTGGACTGGCTGATCGTCGAGGCTGTGAACAGTACCATCAACAATGCCGGTTCGGCGAGGAAGCCGACCAGCATTTCGCGGCGCGCACCTAGCGAGCCGAATGCGGTGCCGATGTCCATCGCTGCAAGAGAGATGAACACCCGCGCCAAAGCGAATATCCCGACCAGGGCGATCACATCGACAGCCGGTGAAAGCGGTAGGTCGGTAGCCAGCACGGGTACCAGCGCGGCAGCCAGCCACATGCAGGCAAGCAGGATATACGGAGTGATGCGGAACAGCGGTGAAGCGCCGAATGCCAGCACGGCATCCTTGTGAAACAGTTTGATCAGATTGCGATACGGCTGCAGTACGCCGGCACCGCTGCGGTTTTGCAACCAGGCCCTGCACTGGTTGATCCAGCCGAGCAACAGCGGGGCTGCAAGCAATACCAGCACGTTCTGCATAAGTTGCAGTAATAATGCGGAAGCATTCATTCGACGAAAGCCAGCAGAGCCAGCAGCGTGATGAAACTGTACAACAGGTAAATATGGATGCGGCCATGCTGCAATTTGCCGATTTGCTGGCCGATCATTTCATTCGCGCGTTTTATCGGCACATAGAAGAGGTCCCATAGCCGGTCATGCACCTCGGCATGGTAATGCGGATGCAGATCGAAAGGCGTAGGCATTTTCCTTACCACACCCATGAACCACTCGAATATCTGCCGGATCGGCTGGCCGAAACCTTCGGCGGTATCCTGCATGCGGGCGCTCTGTTCTGGGTAGCCGCAGTCCCAAGTTGCGCCGCGTCTCAAGCGGCCGTGATAAAACTTTTTCACCACAAGCATGGTGAGTACAACGCCGGTGACGATGATGAACAACAGTATCAGCGGACTGTAGCTGGCACGTTCGGCCGCGATTGGAGTGAGCATCGACCAGCCGGATTGCACGGCGCTCTTGCCCAAAGAGTCATGCACCAGAATTTCAGTCACGAAATCCAGATGCAGGATCACGAATGTGGGAAAGATACCCAGGGCAATACAGCCGACCACCATGCATAGCATCCCGATGCGTTCCCATAAGCCGGCATCGTGAACGACCCCGATCCGGGCATCACGGGGTTGTCCGAGGAAGATCACGCCATAGAATTTCACCATCATAAATCCCGCCAGCGCTGCAACCAGAACAAGCGCGGCCGCAGCGATCGGCACCAGCATATTGATGTAGGCTTGCGGCAAGCCGGGCGACAGCAGAAAAGCCTGAAGCATAAGCCATTCCGACACAAAGCCGTTCAAAGGCGGCAATCCGGCAAGCGCAAGGGTGCCGACCA
>Ga0210097_1000166_pt1 | contig 28674 bp, 30 predicted proteins | sample Joice_CattailNLA_2_FD_185521 | JGI IMG/M metagenome (GOLD analysis project Ga0210097, IMG submission 185521) | Wetland microbial communities from San Francisco Bay, California, USA, that impact long-term carbon sequestration - Joice_CattailNLA_D2... | ecosystem: Environmental > Aquatic > Marine...
CTGCCGGTTCTGTCGATGACGGCAAGAGCACGCTGATCGGCCGCCTGCTGCACGACTCCAAGTCCATCTTCGAGGATCAGTTCTCGGCGATTGAGAAGACCAGCGAGAAGCGCGGCATGGGTGCCGTCGACCTGTCACTGCTCACCGACGGCCTGCAGGCCGAACGCGAACAGGGCATCACCATAGATGTGGCCTACCGCTACTTCGCCACACCCAAAAGGAAATTCATCATCGGCGACACGCCCGGCCACGAGCAGTACACGCGCAACATGGTAACAGCGGCTTCCACCGCCAACCTCGCGATCATCCTGGTCGATGCGCGCAAGGGCATGCTGACCCAGACCAGACGCCATTCCTATCTTGCCAGCCTGCTCGGCGTTCCGCACATCGTGCTGGCGGTGAACAAGATGGACATGGTGGACTATGCAAAAAAACGCTTCGAGGAGATCGTCGGCGAATACAAGCGCTTCGCGGCGCAACTGAACCTGCACGACGTGCACTGCATCCCGCTGTCCGCGCTGAACGGCGACAACGTGGTGGAACGCAGCGTCAATATGGACTGGTACATCGGTTCACCGCTCCTGGAACTGCTCGAAACCATCGCGATCGATCACGACGTGAACACCGGCGATTTCCGTTTTCCGTTGCAATGGATTTGCCGCCCGCAGACGGAAGAACATCATGACTTCAGAGGCTTCGCCGGGCGCATCGAGGCAGGAGAAATATCGGTCGGCGACGAAATCACCGTACTGCCATCAGGCCAGTCCAGCAAGGTCAGGCAGATATACACCTTCGACGGCGACTTGCGGACCGCCTATGCGCCGCAGTCCGTTATATTGACGCTTGAAGACGAGATCGACATCTCGCGCGGCGACATGCTGGTAAAATCCAGTGCGAACGCACCCAAGGTAGAAAAGAGTTTCGATGCAACGCTATGCTGGCTGTCCGAAACGCCGCTCGACAAGAACCGCAAGTACCTGGTCAAACACACCACGCGTACCGCGAAATGTCTGTTCAACGGTATCGACCACCGTGTGGACGTCAATACGCTGGAACGCCACGCCGCCGACAGGTTGAACATGAATGACATCGCGCGCGTAGCGATGAAAGTTCAGCAGCCGCTGGTGTTCGACAGCTACGCCACCGATCGCGCCACAGGGAGCTTCATCGTGATCGACGATGCAACCAACAATACGGTCGCGGCGGGAATGATTGCCTGACGCGAGCGGGACACCGCCCATTGGGAAGAGCTTGATGTCCGTATTGTAATTCCAGTTCAAGTTGGTTAACTCGGCGCGAGTTCATCGCGTACTTACTGATATGTCGGCTCCACATAATATATGCCATTAAGCAGTTCCTGCGCATCGTCCTTGCTGATAGACTCCCAGTGAAGGTCTTCAATTTTAGGGAACAGATACAACATCAGTGCGGATGAAGCCTCTTCTTTGAGATACCATTTCAGGTAGTAGGTCTGACCATCTTTGATATCGATTGTTATATCCCGGCGCGGCCATGACAACCATCCGCCTACACCAGATAACGTCAGTTTTCCGGGAGGCATTAGAAATGACGTGTAACTCAACCTGGGGAGACTGGCTATTTCTGAATTGTTGACACTTATGTAGAGGTCTCTTGATCCATATGAAAGATAGGAGGGACGGATAATGAAAACGGTTGCCTTCCCGGGCGGCGGAGCATAGTTCTTTGAAAGGTCAACCCGGATGAATTCGGAAGTGCATCCTGCCAAGCCCAGAGTGATTGAGAAAAAGCACAAAATATTTAATATCGATTGCCGGATGTTCGGGCGCGTCGGGGGAATTTGTATTTTCACAGCGGTTTCGGTCATTTCGATAATGAATAGTTGATTCTATCGGATTGCGGGCCAAGCGTCATGCCGACGTTTTGTGCAGTCTTGGGGAATCAGTTGCAAGCACAATCCTGACAATGAAGTCGAACAAAAGCTGGATCGTTGTTGCGACATTTTTCGCGATCTGCCTTCGTTTTCCATAGTGTCAAATATTTATTGATACAAACATTTCGCCATGCGATGTCTCCATTCCTCGATCGATACTTTCCTGTGACAAAACATCAGCAACCATATCTCAATGTTCGTCGCTGCCATTCTTGGCATACAATTAACATATATGAATATGATGCGATCACGACACGCAGGAATTTCATCTTGCCTAAACAGGTTGGAGTCTTGGCCTGCTGTAATTCCGCTTAAGACTTGGGGAAACAATTGATATGACTACTGTCCATTTGACGGTTACAACCTTTAACCACCCCGCTTGGCAATATAAAGAAAGTTGTCTAATGTTTGGTGACGCAGCATGAGCCTGTTTGCCTTGATCACTGCACTGTTGCTCGAGCAATTCCGCCCGCTCTCATCGCGCAAATACTTGTACGGCTGGCTGTCCGGCTACGTCAATTTTTTCGAGCAGAACTTTAACGCAGGCGAACATAGGCATGGCATGATAGCTTGGTTGGTTGCGGTTTTTCCACTGGTGGCTGGCGTCATGGTGGTGTACGGGTTGCTGTATCGCATACATCCGATCTTTGCCTGGGCACTCAACGTGCTGGTGTTGTATCTGACGATGGGATTTCGCCAGTTCAGTCATTATTTCACCGATATTCATGTGTCGTTACGCGCCGACAGATTGGACGAAGCGCGCGACCTGTTGTCTCGCTGGCGGGGAGTGTCCTCGCACGAGTTGAATGCCGAAGAAGTCGCGCGTGTAACGATCGAGCAGGCGCTGATCGCTTCTCATCGCAACGTGTTCGGTGTGATCGTGTGGTTCGTGCTGTTCAGTGCGCTGGGTCTGGGCGGGGCTTCGGGTGCGTTGCTGTACCGAATGGGGCAATTTCTGCGCACGCATTGGGGAGGCGAAGCGGGCGAATTCGGTCGGTTTTCGCGACAGACGTTCTATGTGCTGGAATGGTTGCCAATCCGCCTGACCGCGATGACCTTCGCGGTCGTAGGCAATTTTGAAGACACCATTTATTGCTGGCGTACTCAGGCCGCAGGCTGGCCAGATCCCGAAGCCGGAATATTGTTGGCGAGCGGTGCCGGGGCATTGGGTGTGCGTCTAGGAATGCCGATAACGGAAGAAGGCGTGATTGAAGAAAGGGCGGAATTGGGTGTCGGAGATGATGCCGATGCCGACTTCATGCAAAGCGCAATCGGTCTGGTGTGGCGCTCGGTGGTGTTCTGGATGATATTGCTGTTACTGCTGTCGCTGGCGAGTTTGCTGACTTAAGCGACGTTTCAGGATTGGTTTCTCATTTCAGTCTCTGCAGTTCATATAAAACTGGTGAATAAAACGAGGGTACAAACATAAAGGGGCGGATAATCCGCCCCTTTGTTGTTTTTGCTGTGCTTGATCGCCAAAATCGACCAAAGCAGGATGTGCCGGCAGCTATATTGTGGATGCTATCGCTGCTATCGTGACTGCCAATGCGCTAAGCCAGCCGAGTTCGCCGAAAAATTTGGTTTCATCCACTGTTAACTTTTCATTGCTTTTAACTTTGGTGTTTAGCCTGTCCAATTCAGCCTGCAATTTATCCATTTCTGCTTGTACTTTTTGTAATTCTTTCAGTTTTTCTTCTTTGGTTTCCATGATAGCTATCTCCTGACGAAATATTTGGAATGAAAAAGTAACGATTCGGCTGGCTACGACACTCAGTTTGGAATCACACCTGAAACCACCCCCATGATATCCATGGTCTTGTATATTTGTCAATGATTTACAAGACCATATCGGGATTTACGACACTTGTAATTTGGCCATGAAGCCATTTGCCATGTCATACGATAGAGGAAGCCTGAAAAGGTTCATTCGAAGCGCCGGAATTTACGCATCATCGGGAACTCACACGTAATTAATGCCATGTTTTTGGTTGATTTTGCCTCGCGGTATGGGCAACAGACGTTGAAATGCTGCCGTACAATGTCACAAATGCGCGACCAACCTTTCTCATTATTGACCCCGGATACCGTATTGGATGCGCTGGGCAGTGTCGGTTTGCGCGGAGACGGCCGTTTGCTCGCACTCAACAGCTATGAAAACCGCGTCTATCAGGCGGGCATGGAAGACGGGTCGCCGCTGATCGCCAAATTTTACCGGCCCGAACGCTGGTCGGATGCACAAATACTGGAAGAACATGTGTTTGTCGCGGCGCTGGCCGAGCGCGAGATCCCGGCGGTTCCCGCGTTGGAAATAAATGGCCACACGTTGCACTTGTTCAATGGATTCCGATTTTCGGTGTTCACCAGACACGGTGGTCATGCGCCGGAGCTGGATGACAGTGACACACTGGAATGGCTGGGACGATTCATCGGCCGCATCCATGCCGTCGGTGCGCTGGAGCCTTACCGGCATCGCCCCGAACTGGACATCGAGAGTTTCGGAGTGGAGCCGAGCGCATATCTATTGCAGCACGACTTCATCCCGGCTGAGCTGGTTGAAGTCTATCGCGGCGTCGTTGCGCAGGCGCTGGATGGCGTACGTCGTTGTTACGAACGCTCAGGAGATGTGAAGAAATTACGCCTGCACGGTGACTGCCACGTTGGCAATGTGCTCTGGACAGATGAAGGGCCGCACTTTGTGGATTTCGACGATAGCCGAATGGGGCCTGCCATACAGGATCTGTGGATGCTGCTGTCCGGCGAGCGTGCCGATATGATGAGGCAGTTCTCCGATCTGATGGCCGGTTATGAAGATTTTTTCGATTTCAATTTGCGCGAACTGCATTTGGTCGAGGCATTGCGCACCCTGCGCCTGATCCATTACGCAGCATGGATCGCGCGGCGTTGGGATGACCCGGCTTTCACCGTTGCTTTTCCCTGGTTCAACACGCAACGATATTGGCAGGACCGCATCCTGGAATTGCGCGAGCAGATCGCGCTGATGGACGAACCGACATTGTCGATTTGAATGGGTTATTTGCCGGCGATCTGCTGAAACAACTCCAGCCTGCGCGCAGCTATCTTTCCTTCAGCTACTGCTTTGTGCAACGCGCAGCCGGGTTCATGCTGGTGGCGGCAGTCGTGGAAGCGGCACTGGCCGAGATATTGCGCGAACTCCACAAAACCCTGTTCTATTGCGCCGAAGCTCAGGTGATGCAGGCCGAAGGCTTGCACGCCGGGACAGTCGATCAATCCGCTCTCGGCATCGATCCGGTAAAGCCGTGCGTGTGTGGTGGTGTGCTTGCCGGAATCCAGTACCGCAGAGATTTCTCGCGTGACAGCTTTTGCTTCGGGCAGCAGTGCATTGATCAGCGTGGATTTGCCCATGCCGGACTGGCCGACCAGCACGCTGGTATGGCCGTGCAAGTAAGGCCGCAATTCGGATACATCCTGTATTGCGCTGAGTTCAAGCACGCGGTAGCCGATATTGCGATAGAGGGCGAGCCTTTTGCGTGCGGCGTCAGCGGCGGCGGACAGATCGCATTTGTTCAGCACGATCAGCGCGTCGAGCTTCTGGTCGAAAGCCGCGACCAGACAGCGTGCCAGCAATTCGTCGTTGAACGAAGGTTCGGAGGCTACAACCACGATGATTTGCGTGACATTGGCGGCGATGAGCTTTTCCCGGAACGCATCGGATCGGTACAGCAACGAGCGTCGCGGCATGATTCGTTCGATCACGCCTTGCGCGCCGGTGGCGTTTTCTGTTGAAGCAACCGCAGTGAGCTTGATCTCAACCAGATCGCCGCATGCCGCTTCGCTCTTCTTGCCGCGCGTCAGGCAGGATATTTCATCGCCGTTATCGAGCCGCACCAGATACTGTCTTCCGAATGCCCCGCTAATTTGCCCGTGTAAAAACCCGCTCAAATCTTGAACAGCGCGTCAACTTTGGCGGCGCAGATGAAATCGCTTTCCGACAGGCCATGGACGGAATGGGTGGTGTATTCGACCCGGCAACTGTTGTAGCTGACGGTGAGCTCGGGATGGTGATCTTCGCCATGCGAAAGCCATGCGACCGCATTAACGAATGCAATGGTCTGATAATAATTCTTGAATCGAAATGTCTTGTCGATCAGATGGTCATAACGCTGCCAGCCATCGAGTTGCGTCATCAAACTATCCGCCTCGGAGTTTGAAAGCGGCGGTGTGCCGTCTTTGCAGGGTTTACATTTCCTGTCAGCCAAATCGTTCGCCTTGCTCATCACGGGATCACTTGAATTTGTAAAAGATGTTGAGGTATGCAGCAAGGTCCTGCGTTTCCTGCGCATTGAAATGCGCGTTGACATTGCCGCTGCACATGCCGATTTGTTCGATCAACCCTTCGGGACTGTTCCGCTTGCGGTCAAAGCGGGTGAATATCTTGAAGCCGTCGCCGCCCATGATTTTGTTATGGCACTGGTTGCAATCGTACTTCTCAAATATTTTTTGCCCGTTTTGTGCATTGCCATTGGGGAAAGGATTGGCGGATGCGGTTGCAGCAGCGCCCAGCAGAAGAGTTATCGGGAATATCAGAGTTGCGATTAGTTTCATAAAATTCTCCTTGGGTCTGAATACACGTTTAAGTTTGCGGTGCCAGCAGATGAGAAATGCGCGCCATCGCCGGCGGGTGCGAATCGTAAAACTTTGAATACAGTGGATCGGGAGTAAGTGTGGCGGCATTGTCCTGGTAGAGCTTGACCAGCGCATTGACCAGATCCGTTGCGTCGGTCTGCTTTGCCGCGTATGCGTCCGCCTCGAATTCATGTTTGCGCGAATAGGCTGACATCAGCGGTCCCAGCAGGAAACTGAATATCGGCAGTGTGATGAAAAACAGCAGCAGGGCAAGCGCGGTGGACGGGGTGCTGACTCCCAAGCCCTGATAGAACCAGGTGGTTTGCATCAATTGGCCGAGCAGCCACAAAAATAACAAGCTCATCGCAAAGGTCATAGCGATGCGCTTGACCACATGGCGGCGTTTGAAATGACCGAGTTCGTGTGCCAATACCGCCTCGACTTCATTGGTGCTCAGACGTTCCAGCAGCGTGTCGAAGAACACGATGCGTTTGGTTTTGCCGAATCCGGTGAAATAAGCGTTGCCATGTGAGCTGCGTTTGGAGCCATCCATCACAAACAAGCCCTGTGCGGTAAACCCGCATTTGGCAAGCAGTGATTCGATGCGTGATTTCATCGCATTGTCCTGCATCGGAGAGAATTTATTGAACAGCGGCGCGATGAAAGACGGGTAGATAAACAAGACAAGCAAATTGAACACTACCCAAACTATCCATACATACAACCACCAGTATGTGCCCATGCGCTCCATCAACCACAAGACGCCGTATAGCAGCGGCAGACCCAGGATAGCGCCGATCAATATGCCCTTAAGCGCGTCCAGAAGATAAAGTTTGAAAGTCATTTTGTTGAAACCGAAACGCGCTTCGATGACGAATGTGCGGTAGATATTGAACGGGGCTTCCAAAATCGAATAAATTACCAGCACCGTCACGATGACGGCCATCCCCTGCGCGATCGGGGAGCTGAACCAGCCGTTACCCAGTCTAGTAGAAATCAGGTTCGTGATGTACTGAATGCCGCCTCCCAATGTGAATGCCAGCAGCAAAGCGGCATCGAACAGCGCACCCAGCATGTCGAAACGTGTCTTGGCGGATGTATAGTCGGCCGCTTTTTGATGATCGACCAACGGGATCTTTTCATGAAATGCGGCCGGCACGGTTGGGCGATGCTCTGCGATATACGCCAGTTGGCGGCGCGCCAGCCAAAGTTTGGCCAGCGTGGTCATCGCCAAAGAAGCGATGAAGACAAATGTGAATTGCGCAGCAGTCATATGGTTGTAGGTTAAGTGTTCGTAACAGGCACGGTTGTGACACAATAAGCGCCTGTCCGTTCAATTATCGACGCGTCAATTATGGCACAAAACCAAAACTACCTTATCTGGATAGACATGGAAATGACCGGCCTAGCCCCGGACACCGACCGGATTATCGAAGTCGCGCTGGTTATCACCGACAATAATCTGGAAACGATCGCTGAAGCTCCGGTTCTGGTCGTGCATCAGCCGGACATGGTACTGGATGGCATGGATGCCTGGAACAAATCCACTCACGCAAAATCCGGCTTGATCGACAAGGTAAAAGCGTCCACGCTGGACGAAGCCATGGTTGAGTCGCAAATGATAGCGTTCCTTACCGAATATGTGCCGACCCGTACCTCACCGATGTGCGGCAACTCGATTTGCCAGGACCGACGCTTCCTCGCTCGCTGGATGCCGAAGCTGGAAGATTATTTTCATTACCGCAATCTGGATGTGAGCACGCTCAAGGAACTGGCCAAGCGCTGGAAGCCGGACATGGCGCAAGGAGTCAAGAAACACGGCAAGCACGAAGCGCTGGCGGATATCTACGAGTCTATCAGCGAGATGAAACATTACCGGGAACATTTCATCAAGCTCTGAAACTGTGCTTGTCAAGCCGGCGTATACTTGGCAATATGTGCCAGTAGGAGATTATGATGAACACTGAAATTATTCCGCTAACCCCGCCCGACGATAAATCAGCCCGGGTGACCGAACGCCCGGATGGTTTCTACTGGCAGGACGAATTTACCGACAAGTTCTTTGGCCCGTTCCCCACTCTGCTCGAAGCGGTACAAGACATGCAAGGCCAGAGTGACAGCGACTACGAGGAAGGCGAGTCGCTGGAAGACGCGGAAGCGGAAATCGGCATCTCGAACTGGATAGACCCGGAAACCGGCGAACCGGCCGAAGGTTTATCCCCGCACCTTAGCGACGAATAACCATCCGCAATAACGTTAACGACTCCAGTTGACGCGCAACAAGTTCTGATCGGCGTTATAGTGGAAGTCCAATTCGCCTTGGTAGGCGTGATGAAGCGCTTCACCGATACCGCGAGCCAGATGAATGTCGGTGGTTGTCACTAACGTACCTTGCTTCGTTTTCTCGATCGCCATGATGCGCTGCAAGGGATGGTTCGCCTTTTCTTTCTCTTCGTGGTTCTTTATAAGTTTCAGGATTTCCTCTTCGTGCTTGGCGAAAAAGTCTCCGCCAATATTTACATAGCCCGCGGGGAAATGGTCACGCATGCGATGGCAGGCCGGACAGACCGCCTTATGTGCATCATTGGGTTTTGTTGTCCATTGCCAACGTCCGGCGTGGAACACCGCCCCGCACTCCTCGCACACCGTCGGCTCGGACAGTTTGCCTTTGGCTTTATAGCTGTCCTTTATGGTTTCCAGCTGTAGCCGGTCGAGACGGACGGGACGAAAGCCCGCAGGGTGATTTTGATATTCCATAAGATCCTCCAGAATTGTGGCGGCCCCCGCCCTCAGGCGGGGCCGCAGTAGTTATTCTTATGTCACTGTGACATTGGTCGATTTGGCTTTGGCCTGCGTGGACTTGGGAAGCGTAACATTCAGCATGCCGTCCTTGAATTCGGCCTTTACCGCGGATTCATCGACATTATCCGGCAATCGGAAGCTGCGCATGAAGCTCCCGTAGGAACGCTCGATGCGGTGGTACTTCTTGTTCTTTTCTTCTTTTTCCTGTTTGCGCTCGCCGCTCATCGTGAGCATGCCGTTTTCGATGTTGACCTTGATGTCTTCCTTGTTCACTCCGGGGATTTCACCCTTGATCAGGTATGCCGAGTCGGTTTCGGTGATGTCGACGTTCGGTGCCCAGTCGGCAGTGGTCAACAACTCACGGCTCTCTTCGGAACGTGCCGGGAATTTATTAAAGATACGATTCAGATGCTTGGAAACATCTTCCAGTTCCACGAATGGATCCCATTTCACTAAGTTCATGATAGCTCTCCTTTGTGTTGATGAGCGTATTCAAAGCAATCCTCTCGCCAAAGACAGTCGACTTGATCGCATGCACCGCCGTATGCAGTGGCAAAACAATCGAAGTTACCCTCGTCAGTTTGAATCGCCCTGATCAGCTCGGGTTTAGAAAGGTGGTTGGTTTTGATATCGTGCGATTTGGCAATCGCACGCACATCTTCCATTTTCATGATGTTCTCCTTGAATAAGCAGAACGAAAATATTTATTACGTATTCCCACATTGTTACTATGGTAAATAAGTATCCTCTTATTTATATCCTTTTGCAACATAAAAATGAGGGCAGGTTGCGATATTTCAATCGCCGGCCTAAAGATTGTCATCCAATTGCAGAAAATACCAGGATGTTTATAAGAAAATACAAATAGTTGTGAAAGTCTGCTGCTTCAATCTTGGCGGCTGATATGTTGTCTATTGATTCCATTGGCTGGCAATAGTTGCATATCAATGTTCGCCTGCCATAATTGCGAGATGACCTGCTGCGTTGCGTTTGTTGCGGCACTGCTCCAAAAGTTTACTTCACCGGCCTTACTTGCTGTCGATAAAAGTTCCTCACTGGCCAATCGGCGGCGAAGCTCGCGCGCGATGGCGGCGGATGGTTCGATGATCGCGACCGCAGTCCCGGCTATCTCCCGGATGAGCGGAGCGATGAATGGATAATGCGTGCAGCCCAGCACGAGTGTGTCGGCCCCCTGCGCCACCAAAGGCAAGACATATTGATAGACCAGTGCCCGTGTCTCTTCACCGGAAACATTCCCCGCTTCGATCTGCTCGACAAGACCCGGGCAAGCCTGCATCAGGATCTTGGCATCGGCACCGAACCGTTCGTGCAGTTTCGCAAAATTGTCGCTGTTGATCGTCCTGCTGGTTGCCAGCACACCGATCACACCCGTTCTGGTGTGCGTTACCGCGGGTTTGACAGCCGGCTCCATCGCGACAATGGGCAATGAAAATCTTGCGCGCAGCTGTCGGATCGCCACGCCGGTTGCGGTGTTGCAGGCCACTACAATCGCTTTGGCACGCTTCTCCAGCAGGAATTCGACGATGGCAATCGCCCTGTTTTCGATGAACCGGGTGGATTTGTCGCCATATGGTGCATGGCCGGAGTCGGCCACATACAACAGATCTTCATAAGGAAGCTCGCGGCATATTTCGTGCAACACGGACAGGCCGCCGACACCGGAATCGAAAACACCGATGGGATGATTGGTGGCCACTTGTTGATTCAAGTAATCCAGGTTCTAGCGTGTGACGACTGATGTGGTACGGTGTCTGTCCACCCAGTAACCCCAAGCCACCAGCAGCCATTGCGCTTGTCCTACCCATGCAAGTGCGGTGATGCTGGGCGGAGGAGAACCAAATGAATTGGCCAGGTGTATGACCGCCAGGAAAGCAACCAACGACCACAGCGCCCATTTGCCTGTCGCATCGATCTCCCTGGTGGTGCGCAGATACAACCACACACCCAGCACAAAGATAATAAATTCAAGCGCCATCTCGTATATCGGCGATGACCAGAGCGCGAAACCCAAGCGTGTCGAGTCGCCCGGGTAGAGCGGCAGGTCTGGGTAATGGACGATGAGGTCGAGTACCCAGTGGCTGATGACGGCGAGGCCAAGTACCACTGCGCCTGTACGGTTGCGACGGATGAAGAAATAAACCGCGGCAAAGAGCACTGCCCAGATCATGACAGCCAGCAAGCTGTGTGAATATGGGTAATACACGAAATCCAGCGGGGGGTACTGTTTGCCATCGGTGCGGATATTCACACGCTCTATGCCAAGTAATAACAGCGTGGGCCAAAGCAGATCGACGAATTGCGCAGCCAGGAACAGCGAGCCCAGCGAGATCTTGGGCGCGGCGGCCTTTGCGCCAAACCCTACTCCGAAATGTCCCAGAAACAATTGATCTCCCTTGATTCAATCTTATGTTTATGGAAAAAACATTCGTCCACGCTTCTTACAGTAGAAGTAATACAACGTGTGGTTTATTTGATTCTTCACGGGAATCATTTCTTCGCGCCCATCTGCAGCGCGCGCAACCTGCCCTGCTCAAGGTCAGTTTCATTCGGCTCGATCAGCCAGCCGTGCAGATTGTCCATCACCAGGTCGGTCAAAGCGTGCATCCAGTCGTTGCGTTCGTTGAGGCAGGGGATGTAGTGGTATTCACCGCCGCCCGCGTGCTGAAAATCTTCCTTGCCTTCCATCGCGATCTCTTCCAGTGTTTCCAGGCAGTCGGCGACGAAGCCGGGGCAGACCACATCCACGCGTTTGGTCTTCTGCTTGCCCAGTTCCTTTAACGTGGCGGTGGTGTATGGCTTGAGCCATTCCGCTTTGCCGAAGCGCGACTGGAAGCTGATGAAATATTGTTCGGGCTTCAGGCCGAGTTCTTGCCCCAGCAAGCGTCCGGTCTTGTGGCATTCGCAGTGATAGGGGTCACCCTTGTCCAGCGAGAATTGCGGCAGGCCGTGAAAGCTCATCACCAGTTTTTCCGGTCGGCCGTTCTTCATCCAGTAATCGTTGATGTTGTTCGCCAGCGCCTTGATGTATCCGGGGTGGTCGTGGAAATTCCTGATGGTGCGCAGTGCGGGTGTGTTGCGCATTGTCTGCACTTCGGCGAATACGATATCAAAAGCGGTACCCGCCGCGCTGGCGGCATATTGCGGATACATCGGCACGACCAGGATGCGCTGGCAATTCTGTTCTCTGAGTTTGCGCAGCACGCTCGGTATCGAGGGGTTGCCATAGCGCATCGCGTAGTCCACCACGAACGGGGCCTTGGTGCGCTGGCTCAGATAGCCTTGCAGCAGACTGGTTTGCTTTTCGGTATGCGCGCGTAACGGCGAGCCTTCTGGCATCCAAATCGTGGCATATTTTGCCGCGGATTTTTTCGGGCGTGTATTCAGGATGACGCCGTTGAGGATCAGCCACCAGACCGCCCTGGGGATTTCCACCACGCGCGGATCGCCGAGGAATTCCTTCAGGTAAGGACGCACCGCCTTGGCCGTGGGCGCATCGGGCGTACCGAGGTTGACCAGTAGTATGCCGGTCTTGGCGGGTGTGCCATGCGCGAATGTCGGTTCTGTCTGGTAAGCCATGAAAGTGTTCCTTGTTGTAATCGTTATTGCGGGATTGTGTTCCGGATGTTTGGTTTCCGGGCTAATTTTGGGAAAGGGCGTTGCCCAGCAATCGTGCGGTGATTTCGACGATAGGGATGACACGTTCATAATCCATACGTTTCGGTCCGACCACGGCCAGCGTGCCGACCAGTTGTCCATCTGCAGAATAGGGCGCGGTGATCACGCTGCATTCGTCCAGCGAAGCCAGCCCGGATTCGCTGCCGACAAAGATATGAATGCCCTGTCCGCGCCCGCCGGCTTCCAGCAATTGCAGCAATTCGGTTTTTTTCTCGAACAGGTTGAACAAACCGCGCAGGCGGTTCATGTCGGCCGACAGGTCTTCGACATGCAACAGGTTGTGTTCGCCGCTGATGACGTAATCACCGGTTTGTTTCGCTTCCGCCGCATCGCCCGCAGCCAGTGCCGCGGCCATCAGCGCGCTCATGTCCTGATGCAGTTGCCGCAACTCCCCGCGCAGCCGGTCGCGGATCTGGGAGAAACTGCAGCCTATGTAATTCTGGTTGAGGAAGTTGCCCGCCTCGGTGAGTTGCGATTGGGAGTAGTCGCGATCCAGCAACAGCACGCGGTTTTCCACTTCCCCGTCCGGCATCACGATGATCAGCAGTACGCGCTTTTCTCCCAGGCGCAAGAATTCGATCTGGCGCACCGTGATCGCGTTGCGTTTGGCCGTGGCAACGACGCCGGTGAAGTGCGTCAGATCGGATAGTATGTTGGAGGCTTGGGCGATCAGCCGTGACGGGTTGTCCGGCTGCAATTTGGTCTCCATCTGCTGCACTCGCTTGCTGTCCAGAGGCTTGGTCACCAGCATGGTGTCGATGAACAAGCGAAATGCCAAACCGGTAGGTATGCGTCCCGCCGAAGTGTGCGGGCTGCTGACCAGGCCGATCTCTTCCAGTTCGGACATCACATTGCGGATCGTGGCCGGGCTGACCTCCAGGCCGGAATATTGGAGCAGCGCGCGCGAGCCGACCGGCTGGCCTTCGCTGATATAGCGTTCCACCAGAGTCTTGAGCAGGATTTGTGCGCGGTCATTGAGCATGGATGAGATTCTACCATCGGCGATGTGATGCTCAACCGGCTTTGGAGTTCCCGTGCAGACCAGACCATGTTGCTGCGGGCAATAATAGCCCGATTCCGGCCGCGCATTCAGTACAATCCCTAACACAAATCCGCTAAAAAGAGTGCATCAAAAGTTTGTGCACATGATTGAACTTCCATATTGAATATTGCTCAATCGCACTTCAAATTTTCTGGGGGGATGGTTTTGCGTATTATTTATGTATTGAGCTTGTTTATTGCATCTGCCGGTCTCTGGGCGAAACCGGTTTTTGCCGTGACACCTCTCGAGGTGCTGGCGGAGTTAAAAACAGAAGCTGCAGGCACGCCCGGTTTCGAGGGATTCTCGGCGGCTCACGGAGAGAGTTTCTTCAAGACCAAGCATAACCACGATTTGAGTTGTTCCTCCTGCCATACCGATAATCCTGCCGCGCAGGGCAAGCATGCCGAGACCGACAAACTCATCAAGCCGCTTGCGCCGGCTGCAAATGAAGAACGGTTCACAGATATGAAAAAGGTCGCGAAGTGGTTCAAGCGCAATTGCAACGATGTGCTGGATCGTGAATGCACACCGCAGGAGAAAGGCGATGTGCTTACCTATCTGCTGACCGTGAAAAAATAGGAGAATTTCATGCTTTTAAATAACAATAACCGTATGTTCATCATTGCTGTTTTGGCGGTAAGCACAATGCTGTTTGCCGCTCATGCTTCAGTCGCGCGCGAGGATGACGACGAAGACCACGGGCGCAGTCCTGCGGTCATCAACGCTAAATGGGAGTCCGAGTGCGGCGCGTGTCATGTCGCCTATCCGGCGCGTTATCTTCCCGCCGAATCATGGCGCGCGATCATGTCGGGACTGGACAAACATTTTGGCAGCAACGCCAGTCTGGATAGCGCCGACATCAAAGAGATCACCGCATTTTTGGAAAAGAACGCCGACACCAGAAAAAAGAGTCATGAGGCATCGGGCAAGCCGCTGCTGCGCATCACCGAAACCCGCTGGTTCAAGTCGGAACACAGGGAAGTGTCGGATCACACCTGGAAAAATCCCAAGGTAAAGAGCCGCGCCAATTGCGGGGCCTGTCACACCAAGGCCGACAGCGGTGATTTCAACGAACGCAATGTAAAGATACCCAGGTAGAAAATACAATCATGATTAAACGTATTCTGGTTTGGGACATGCCCACGCGGGTTTTTCACTGGCTGCAGGTATTGTCATTCGGTTTTGCGTACCTGAATGCATACTCGGAGCGCATGCGCAATTACCATGTCGCGCTCGGCTACATCCTGCTGGGCTTGCTCGCGTTCAGATTGCTGTGGGGATTCATCGGTACCCGCTACGCCAGGTTCAGTTCGTTCCTGTTCAATCCCAAACAGATATTCACTTATTTGCTGTCCCTGTTCAGGGGCAAGCCCGCGCATTACCTGGGCCACAACCCTGCAGGGAGTGTATCTGTCTGGCTGCTATTGGCGCTTGGCTTGTTTGTCTGCGTTACGGGAGTGATGGCCCTACAGGATGACGCAAGCGATCTTGTGGTCGACATGCACGGATTTGCGACCAATGTCATGCTGGGTGTGATATTGCTGCACCTGATCGGCGTGCTGATGAGCAGCATATTGCATCGTGAAAATCTGGTGCGCTCGATGATCACCGGATACAAAACCGCCGGGACGGATGAAGGTATTCAGCGCGCATATCTCTGGCTGGGCGTGTTGATCGTGGCGACCGTGATCATATTCTGGTTCGCTTATGTCAAGAGGCCGCTCGGGTGAAGATCGTCGTGACTTTTCGACGCGCCCGCCACAGGTGTAACGGCATGTTCAAGGGACTATGATGGGCTTGAAAATCAGTGTTGCAAGCGTCGCGGCCGGAATCTTCATTGCGGCTTCAACCGGGACGGCTTGCGCGGATGACGATAACGCGAAGAATCTTGATTTTCCTTCCGCGGCAAACATCTACACCCAAGATCACCGCTATTTGGAATCAGGCATATTCAAGCCGCCGGCTTTTCTGTTGGCAGCGAACGAGGGTGATGCGACCAAGCAACAGGTGGACGTGATTCCGGCTGCCGAATTCCGACCACCGTTGATATCGGGCAGCAAGGTTCACCAATATCTGGGTCTGAGCACCGTGGCATTGGCCGGCTTGACGATGCTGGCTGCGCCGGAAAATGAATGCGAACAAAGCTGTACTTCGCAGTCTGAGCCCAGGCAGACGTCAGGCACCACCCACACCAGGCTGGCCCGTGCCACCGCCGCGATGGCCGTTGCCACGGTAGTGACCGGCCTGATCTATCACTGGGACGACTTTCACCTTGAAGACGGCTTTGCCGATCCCGACAACCAGCACGTAATGCTGGCCGGAGCAGGTACGTTGCTGATGCTGTACGCGGTGAACAAATCGGCACACTCATCGGTGCCTACCAGTCATGCGGGTATAGCCGAGCTGGGTGCGGTGACCATGCTGTTCGCAATCAAATTGACCTGGTAGAGGTGAGATGATGCAAACAAAATACAAAGTCGCGTCATTGTTGTCTATCGCTCTGTCAGTGATTAGCTTTCATGCCCTGGCGGAACAGGACTTTTTGGACTGGCTGTTTACTTTCGAGCGCCAAAAGAATTTCAAGCCGGTAACCAACAAGCAGTATCAGGAGGAATGCGGTGCATGTCACTTCGCCTATCAACCCGGATTGCTGCCCGCGAAATCCTGGGAAGCGTTGCTGAATGCCAAGGCGTTGCGCAAACATTTTGGTGTGAATGCCGAACTTGACGATGACACGCTGAAGGTAATACGTGAATACGCCGTCGAAAACGCGGCTGATAAATCCTGGCACAAGCGGTCGCGCAAGATCGCCGTTGCCACCGAGGAGGGGCCGACTCCGCTGCGTATCACCGAGCTTCGTTATATCTCGCGCAAGCACCATGATATTCCCGAGAAAATGATCAAGGGCAACAAGGGCGTGAAGTCGTTGAGCTTCTGTGACAAGTGCCACACCCAGGCCGAGCTGGGTGTGTATGATGCGGATACCGTGAATATCCCGAATTATCCGAACTGGAACGATTAAACTCCAGGCTGGATCAGGCCGTGTTCTGTCAAGGTCGGGCTTTCATCCGGATCGGTACTTGAAAGTTGACAGCTGCAAACCCTGACCCTACATTGCACATTCTTTTCGATTCGTTCATCACCGATATGAAACCCAGCATTCCGCTACTCGCGTTTGCATTCGCACTCTGCGGATGCGGCAAGGAATCTGCACCACCGGCCAAAATAGAACAACCGGTACTGACACAAATCGTAGGCGCTGTCGTATCCGATAGTAGCAATGTGTTCAGCGGGGATATCCGCGCGCGCCACGAGGTGCAACTGGGTTTTCGCATCGGCGGCAAGATCATTGAACGTTTGGTCGATGCCGGCGCGCGGGTCAAGCCGGGGCAGGTGCTGGCGCGACTCGATCCTGCGGACTCGAGTCTGCAGGCAAGTTCTGCACAGGCCCAATATCAATTGGCCAAGGAAGATGCGGCACGCTATCGCGAATTGCGCAGCAAGCACTTCGTAAGCCAATCGGCCCTTGACGCCAAGGAGGCCGCCCTCGAAGCCGCCGCTGCGCAGGCCGGACTGGCAGTCAACCAGACTTCATATACGGAACTGAGTTCAGACCATGCTGGTGTGATCGTAGAAACGCTGGCGGATGTCGGCCAGGTCGTCAGTGCCGGGCAACCTGTGTTCCGCCTGGCGCAAGACGGAGAGCGCGAAGTGGCGATCGCTATACCGGAAACGCGATATGCCGGCCTTAAAATCGGCGCTCCTGCTGACGTGTTACTGTGGTCGGCAAAAAATGATGTGGCACATTTCAGCGGGCGCTTGCGCGAGCTGTCGCCGGCTGCGGACCCGGTCAGCCGCACTTATGCAGCGCGGATATCACTCGTTGGCGCGGATGCCGGGGCAGAGTTGGGTATGACGGCACAGGTAAGATTCAAGAGCCATGACAAGCGTGACAATCTAATCGTTCCGCTGACCGCGATCTTCCAGCAGGGCGATCAGGCTGCAGTGTGGATCGTCGCAGCGGACCGCAGTGTCAGTCTGCGTCCGGTGAAGATCGCATCCTATCGCGATAACGGGGCGGTGATCGCCAGCGGTGTGACGGCTGGCGAGCGCATCGTCAGTGCCGGCGTGCACAAACTCAGCCCGGGCGAAAAGATACGCATAGTCGAGGGAGAATTCGCAGACGGAAACGCGCAATGAAAGGACCGAACCTTTCGGCTTGGTCGCTGACGCACCAGCAGATGGTGCTGTATCTCATCATCGTGCTGATGGCAGCAGGTGTGATCTCATATCTCAATCTCGGCCGCGCGGAAGACCCGGACTTCACTTTCAAGGTAATGGTGGTGCGCACCCTGTGGCCGGGTGCGACCGCGAAGGAGGTCGAGCGCGAGTTGACCGAGCGCATCGAAAAGAAATTGCAGGAGACGCCATGGGTGGATGTGCTCCGCTCCGCTTCCAAACCTGGGGAGTCGCTGGTGTTCGTGATCCTCAAGGATTACACGCCCAAGCCGGAAGTGCCGGAAGCCTGGCGGCAGGTGCGCAAAAAGCTGGATGATATTCGCGATACTTTGCCGAATGGTGTACAGGGTCCGTATCCCAACGACGAATTCGGCGATGTGCTGATCAACATCTTTGCTCTGACCGGGGACGGTTTCGATCTGAGCGCGTTGCGCCGCTATGCTGACCGCATCGCGTTGGATCTGAAGCAAGTGCCGGATGTGAAACGCGTCGAATTGATCGGCGTTCAGGAAGAAAAGATCTACGTCGACGTTTCCCCCAATCGTCTTGCGAGCCTGGGCATCACACCCAAGCAAGTCGCCGAAGTATTGCAAAAACGGAACGAAGTGACACCGGCCGGTTTTGTCGAAACGGACAGCGATCGCATCCGGCTGCGCGTTACAGGCGCATTCGACAGTGTCGCGCAGGTGCGAAACGCGGATCTGCTGGCAAACGGACGGCACTTCCGTCTGGGCGACATCGCCAAGGTGAGCCGGGGTCTGGCCGATCCGCCCAGCCCGCGCATGCATATCGGCGGGCAGCCCGCGATCGGAATCGGAGTGATCATGGACAAGGGCGGCAACGTGATCGATCTCGGCAAGAACCTGCAGCAGGCGATGAACAAGATCTCCGCCGAGCTTCCGGCGGGGGTGGACGTGCATATCGTTGCGAACCAGCCGGAAGTGGTCAAGGGTTCGATCACCCTGTTCGAGCATTCCCTTTCCGAGGCGGTGCTGATCGTGCTCGCAGTGTCGTTCCTGAGCCTGGGCTGGCGTACCGGCACAGTGGTGGCACTGTCTATCCCGCTGGTGCTGGCGATCACATTTTTCATGATGAAGCTGTTCGGCATCGACCTGCAGCGCATCTCGCTGGGCGCGCTGGTGATCGCGCTCGGACTGCTGGTGGACGATGCGATCATCGCCGTCGAGATGATGGTGGTGAAGATGGAACAGGGCTGGGACAGGTTCAAGGCCGCCACGTTCGCCTATACCTCGACCGCTTTCCCGATGCTCACCGGCACGCTGATCACTGCCGCCGCATTCACGCCGGTCGGGTTTTCCAAATCGGCCGCAAGCGAATATACCATTTCGATCTTCCAGGTGGTCACGATCGCGCTGCTGGTGTCATGGATCGTCGCGGTGGTATTCACGCCCTATCTAGGCTACAAGTTGCTCGATCCGGAAAAACTCGTCGCAAAAGCCCAACGGCACGGAGCGGATGTCTATGGCACACCGTTCTACCGCCGACTGCGCGCGGTGGTGGAATGGTGTTTGCGCAACCGCTGGAAGGTGATACTCGCAACTATCCTGATCTTTGTGCTGTCCATCGTTTCGTTTGGAAAATTCGTGCAGAAGCAATTCTTCCCGGCTGCCAGCCGGCTGGAGCTGATGGTGGAAGTATGGCTGCCGCAGGGCGCGTCGCTCAAGGCCACCGAGCATGAAGTGGAGCGCATCGAGAAGCTGCTCAAGGACGATCCGGACATCGCCTATTTTTCATCCTATATCGGCAATGGCGCGCCGCGTTATTTCCTGTCGCTTGACCAGCAGTTGTTCGCGGACAACTTTGCGCAGTTCGCCATCGTCAGCAAAGGGCTCAAGGAACGCGAGGAGATCAAGCGCCGCCTGGAGGCAAGATTCGCCGCGCCGGATTTCTCGCATCTGCGTCTGCGTGTGTCGCGGCTCGAAAATGGCCCGCCGGTCGGTTATCCGGTGCAATTCCGCGTGATGGGCGAAGATCTGACACGGCTGAGGGAGATATCCGAACAGGTCGCGACGATGATGCGCGCCAACAAACATTTGCAGAACGTCAATTTCGACTGGAACGAAAAGATCAAGAGCGTCCGTATCGAAGTGAACCAGGATCGGGCGCAGCAGCTCGGCACTTCCAGCCAGGAGATATCGCAGGCGCTGCGAGGCTGGCTGAATGGAGTGGCGATGACCCGATACCGCGAAGGCGACCAGTTGATAGACGTAGTGTGGCGCGGTGGCGGCAGTTGCGAAACGCAACCGGCGATGTCGTCCGATTGCGGGCGGGAATTCGGAGAATCCCGATCATTGGATCGCTTGCCCGATCTCGATATTCCGCTGCCCGGAGGCAAGCATGTGCCGCTGGCACAGGTCGCCAAACTGGTTCCGGTACTGGAGGAAGGCATCATCTGGCGGCGTAATCGGTTGCCAACGATGACGGTACGTGCCGACATGGCCGACGAGAGCCTGCAACCAGCGACGATCTCCACACAACTCAATAAGCAACTCGACGGGCTGCGCGCCAAACTGCCCACCGGCTACCGCATCGAGATGGGCGGCAGTATCGAGGAATCCGCCAAGGGACAGACAGCAATCATGAAAGTCATGCCGCTGATGCTGGTCGGCGTGATCACGCTGTTGATGATCCAGCTGCAAAGCATCAGTCGTACGGTCATCGTGTTCCTCAGCGCTCCGCTCGGCTTGATCGGCGTGACGATGGCGTTGTTGATTTTCCGGGTGCCGTTCGGATTCGTCGCCAATCTCGGCTTCATCGCGCTGGCGGGCATGATCATGCGCAACGCGGTGATACTGGTGGATCAGATCCGGCAGGACGAGGAAGATGGCAAGACGCAATGGCAGGCCATCGTGAGTTCCACAGTGCGACGTTTCCGCCCGATCATGCTGACCGCTTCGGCGGCGATACTCGCGATGATCCCGCTGACCCGCCAGGTGTTCTGGGGACCGATGGCTGTGTCCATCATGGGCGGACTGGTCATCGCGACATTGTTGACCTGTTTTTTCCTGCCGGCATTGTATGCAGCATGGTTCAAAGTGAAAGAAGTCTGAATGGCATGAGTCAAGCCAAAATGGTTCTGTACCCGATCATTTGATCGTCCGGTCCTGATTTGCGCTGTCGTTGAAGCAGTGATAATGTTTTTTCACGTGGTCCTGGAATATTCCGGCTTTACGAAAAAGGGGTGAAACAATGGGACGTATGCGGGGCCTTGCCTGGGTGGTTGTCGCGCTTGTTGTCGGTTGTGCCACGAAGGCACTGCCCCCGGTGGCCATTACTGTACCCGCGCAGCAGATCGATTATTTGAGCGACGTCAAACCGATCCTCGACAAACGCTGCGTGGTTTGCCACTCCTGCTACAACGCCGCTTGCCAGATGAAACTGAGCTCGTTCGAAGGCATAGACCGCGGCGCTACGAAGAAACCCGTATACGATGGAGCGCGCCTGTGGTCCACCGATCCGACCCGTTTGTTCATCGATGCGCAGTCCACACCGCAGTGGCGGGAAATGGGTTTTTCCAGTGTGACCGGGAGCACGGTATCGAACGGCCAGAACGACTCGATCATGATCCAGCTGCTTGCACACAAAAAGAGCGCCGACACTGCCGGTGAGTTCCGGCCTGAAACGGATGAGTTGACGTGCGCCAAGGACCGGAGCGAAATAGCCGGATTCCTCGAAAAACATCCCAACCGCGGCATGCCCTACGGTTTTCCCCCGCTCAAGCAGGATGAATTCAGCACCATCGCCGGCTGGTTGGCCCAGGGAGCGAAAGGACCCAGTGCTGTCCAGCAGGCGGAACTCCTATCGCCGAAACCGGCCGACGCCGCCGAAATCGAGAAGTGGGAAATGTTTCTGAACGGGGCAGATGCGAAACATGCAATGACCGCGCGCTATCTCTACGAGCACTTTTTCCTGGCCCATATAACGTTCGGCACACCGACCAACGAGTTTTACGAACTGGTCCGCTCGAAGACGGCGCCGGGTCAGCCAATCGACATCATTCCTACCGTGCGGCCCTATGATCCGCCCGGCGTAGAGGAGGTGTTCTATCGCTTCCGGAAGATCCACTCAACCATCGTTCACAAGACCCACATGGTGGTCGTATTCGACGACCCCGCGCTGGCGCGTTTCGAGGAACTGTTCATCCGGCCCGAATGGCTGCAGCCGCCACACTTGGTAGGATACGATCCGAAGTTGAGCGCCAACCCCTTCGCGGCATTCGAACAAATCCCGCCCCGTTCGCGCTACCAGTTCCTGCTCGACAACGCTGAATATGTGATCATGACCTTCATCCGCGGGCCTGTCTGCAAGGGCCAGATCGCGCTGAACGTGATCGACGACCAGTTTTGGGTGATGTTCCTGGACCCGGATTACGATCTCTCAGTACTGCATCCCGAATTTTTGAAAACCAATATGGACAAGCTGATCTTGCCCACCGTGCGTGGCAGCAACGTGCGGCTTTTTACCGCTCTGACCGATGAACACCGAAAAGCCGAGGTGAAGTTCTATCAGGCGCGGCAGGACTACTATATGTCGCAAGACAGCGGGGGGCTCGGTTATGAATCGATCTGGAAGGGCAATCGTCCTTCGGATTCGCCGCTGCTGACCGTATACCGCCACTTCGACAGCGCGTCCGTGCAAAAGGGCGTGCTGGGAAATCTGCCGAAAACGATGTGGGTCATCGACTATCCCTTGTTCGAGCGCATCTACTACGCGCTGGTCGCCGGGTTCGATGTGTACGGCAACGTGGGCCACCAACTGGCCATCCGACTTTATATGGACGGTCTGCGCATCGAGGGAGAGAGCTACTTTCTGGATTATCTGCCCCAGGCCAAGCGGCGTGAGATCATGCAGTCGTGGTACAAGAATACGGACCTTAATAAAATCCACTATTACCCGTCCGCCCTGCCGGCGAAGATGGCCTACACCACCGGCGACCCGAAGCGCGAATTCATCGAGCAGGTCGTGAACCGGCACATCCTTCCCGCAACGAACATCAACTTTGACCGGGTGAACTATTTGCCGGCTGGGGCAGACTATCCGCCATTGCCGAGGATATTCCGGACCAGGGATGACTACCTGCAGGGATTCCGTGCTCTGGCCAAGCCCGGCACGCCGTTCTTTTCGCTGATCAACGACTCCAATGCCAATCTCGCCTACGTGCGGATACGCGTGAATAACGGGACGGATGTGGCGGGATCCATAGTGATCAATCGCTGGCATGACAGCGTGGAATATTTGATCGGCGAAGACAAGCGGCTGGACCCGTCCAAGGACAGCGCCGATTTCTTACCCGGACTGATCGGATCGTATCCGAATTATTTTTTTGATGTCCGTGAAGAAGATCTGCCCGACTTTTTCGATCTGCTGGATCATTATGACAAGAGCCCGAAGGATATGATGCGTATTGCCAAATACGGCATCAACAGGTCCGACGGACGATTTTGGGATACCTACGACTGGTTCCAGAAACGTTTCCAGGAAGATGAGCCGGTAACAGGAGGCCTGTTTGATCTGAACCGGTATTACTACAGGGCGCGATAGCGGAACCAGTCGCAGCAAATTGGAAGTAGGCACACGGGTTTCAAGTCGCTGGGACAAAACCATATTTATTGGAAAGGGAAATATTTTGGAAGATGATATCGATGAAGAGTTGTTTGCCCAATACAAGAAAAAGACTGAACGTACCATGAAAATAGTGGTCGCGATGTTTGCCGTGGTGTTGCTGTTTGTCTTATACACACTTGTCAGAAGTGGTTAAGACTCGCCCGGTAAAAAGTCATACATACATTTGACAGGGAAGAACCGGAATGAGTTGTGCTTCGAGACTGCTGCTGCCGGTTGTTTTGCGAGTTGAATCGACTAGTGCAATCCTGGTTACTTCATTCACCGTCAGTTGCCAGCCTTATCGGTTAACGTGGCCAATTCCGCTTCGCTGAATCCCGCTGCCCGTCGGGCTTCAAGATTGAACGGCCCGCGCATCACCGGCGCATGGTACTCGGCTGCCAGACGTTTATAGGCGGCTACCGGCTCCAGGCCGCGTTGTTCGCACAGCCGGTTGAACCAGCGGTTGCCTATTGCAACATGGCCGATCTCATCGCGCAGGATGATGTCCAGGATCGCAGCAGCAGCCATATCCTTGGCTTGCGCAAATTTTGCGCGTACTTGCGGCGTGGCATCCAGTCCGCGCGCTTCCATCGTTCTCGGCACCAGCGCCAAGCGCGCGAGAATGTCATGCTGTGTTTTTGCGGCCATCTCCCACAAGCTGTTGTGCGCGGGGAAATCTCCATAAGCATATCCCTGTTCCAGCAGGTGACCGTTCAATAGCGAGAAATGCAACGCCTCTTCATCCGCCACCTGCAGCCAGTCGGCGTAATATTCACGGGGCATGCCCGCGAACCGCCAGATCGCATCCAGCGCCAGATTGATCGCATTGAACTCGATATGTGCCAATGCGTGAATCAATATCGCACGACCTTCTGTAGTATTCATCGCGCGGCGCCTGACCGAGAGCGGCGACACCAGCTCGGGTTTGTCCGGTTGGCCGGGCAAGGTTCGATGTGTCGCCAGTGCTGCTTGCGAGTCCAGTTCGATTTCACCGGTTGCCCATGCTTGCGCCAGCATGCGCACGCCCCCGGCTTTGCGGACGGCATCACGTTCCGCCAGCCAAAGCAGTGCCGCAGACCTCAACTCGGACGGTTGGGAAGAATCGCATACAGACAGAGGGTTATTCAAAATCTGCTCCGGGAATGTCATGTTGGGAACACCATATACCAGCCGATGTCCAGCTTATCATTGCATGGATGATATGGTTTAATTGGCTCCCATCTTAACTGCATTAGCACACATCACATGATCCGCATTCAAGACAACTTCATTAATTTCCTGCTTGTATCCACCCTGTTTGCCGCCACGGCAGCATACGCCGGTGATTCCGCCGCAGATATCAGGCAGCGCATCGGCAGCGGCGATCCTGCCGCCGGCAAGACCGAGTCGTATTTTTGCCAGGGTTGTCACGGCGAGACCGGTATGAGCGCGGAAGATATGATCCCGAATCTGGCCGGGCAATACGCCGATTACATTGTGAAGCAGATCAGGAATTTTCGGTCCGGGGCACGCACCCACCAGATCATGAACGCGATGTCGAAGACGATCAGCGACGCCGAGCTGGTCGATGTCGCGGCCTATTTTTCCAGCCAGAAGGAGATGCAGGGCAGCGGCACGGGAGACAATCCGGTCGCCAAGAATCTGTTCTTGAACGGCGACACAAGCAGGGATATCCCGCCATGCATGAGTTGCCACGGTGAAAACGGCAAGGGGCAGGCTCCAAATATCTCGACCTATCCAGTGATCGGCGGACAGCGCAAGGGCTATCTGCGCGCCCAGCTTATGCATTGGAGGAGCGGAGAACGCAGCAACAGCCCGGATGGCGTGATGAACAATGTTGCAAAGAAATTGACCGACTCCGAGATCGAGGCACTGACGAATTATATTTCGGGCCTGTAACTTGTTCTGATCTCAGCCTTGCTGCAATTCGAATCGGGATGCGCCAAGAACGACAGGCATCCAGGCGCATTTCTATAGCCGGTCTGCTTTGTCATTGCATGGGCGATGTGGTTTAATCGCTTTCATGAAATTTCCCTTTCGAAACGTCGCGCTGATCGGCAAACACAATGCTCCGGAAATCGCAGAGCCGTTGTCGCGTTTGGGGTCGTTCCTTTCATCCAGAGGTTTGACCGTGGTGGTGGACAGCCTGACCGCTGAGTATCTCAAAGACAGCCCCTTTCAGGCCATGAGTCTGGTTGACATAGGACGCGCAGTGGATCTTGCTATCGTGATGGGCGGCGATGGCACCATGCTGAACATTGCACGCACTTTGTCGCTACACCGGATCCCGATGGTGGGCGTAAACCAGGGACGGCTGGGCTTTCTGACCGATCTCACGCTGGACAACATGCTGGATACCATCGCGACGATGCTGGAAGGCAAGTTCGTCACCGAGGAGCGTCTGCTGCTTGCGGCGCGGATATTGCGCAACGATGTCGAGGTGTACAGCGGACGGGCATTCAACGAAGTGGTGGTGCATCGCAACAATACCAGCAGCATGATCGAGTTCGAGGTGCGCATCGACGGTGAATATCTCTACAACCAGCGCGCCGACGGGCTGATCGTTGCGACGCCCACCGGCTCCACGGCTTACGCGATGTCTGCCGGCGGGCCGATCATCCATCCGGGACTCGATGTGCTCGGGCTGGTCCCGATATGCCCGCACACGCTGAGCAATCGGCCGATCGTGGTGAAGGGTACTTCCGAGCTGGAGATCCTGGTGCACCGCACCGGCGATATACAGGTGCGTTTCGACGGTCACACCGGCCACGATCTGCAGTTGCATGACAAGATCATCGTCACGCGCCATCCGGAGACAGTCTGTCTGCTTCATCCGGCGGGGCATGACTACTACAATACGCTGCGCGAAAAGTTGCTCTGGAATCAGATGATCTAATGGAAACCCTGGAATATCGGCAGCGCGCTTCGATAGCCGGGACGCGCGGCGCCTTGTTTGTCGACCTGCTCGTGACGGTTGCGGGGAGGCGGTAGATGCTCAAGTTTCTGTCCATCCGCGATTTCGTCATCGTCCCCACGCTTGAACTGGAATTTTCCCCGGGATTTACCGCGCTGACCGGCGAGACCGGCGCGGGAAAGTCGATTCTGATCGATGCGTTGTCGCTGGCGCTGGGCGAGCGGGGCGACGCGGGTATGGTGCGCAGCGGCTGCGAACGCGCCGAGGTCTCCGCAGAGTTCGATGTGGGCGGGTTGCCACATTTGCAGGCATGGTTGCACGATCAGGAACTGAAAGGAGATGAAGGCGTGTGCCTGATGCGCCGGGTGCTGGATGGCGGCGGGCGCTCGCGCGGTTTCATCAACGGGCGCAGCGCCACACTGCAACAGATGCGCGAAGTGGGGGACCAATTGCTGGACATACACGGGCAGCACGCACATCAATCGCTGCTGCGTCCCAACATGCAGCGCGCGTTGCTGGATGGTTATGCGGGCATGGCGGACGCGGCAGAACAGGTCGCGGCCTTGTACCGCGATTGGCAGGCATTGCGCCGCCGCCGCATCAGCCTGAGCGAGAACGCCGAAGCAGTGGCCGCAGAGCGCGAGTTGCTGCAGTTCCAGCGAAGGGAACTGGAAGGGCTGGGATTTGAGGCGGCGGACTGGTATGCCTTGCAGGAAGATTACGCGCGGCTGGCCCATGCTGCGAGCCTGTTGGAGACCGCTGCTTTCGGCATCGAAACACTGAGCGAGGCGGATAACGCGTGTCTGGCGCAGCTCAATGCATTGACTGCACGATTGCGCGACGGGATGGTGCACGATTCGAGTTTGGGCGAAACGCTGCAGATGCTTGAAAGCGCGCAGGCGGAAGTGCAGGAGGCCGTGTATGCGCTGCGCCATTATCAGCAGCGCCTGGATACCGATCCGCAGCGCTTGCATACGCAGGAACAGCGTATCCAGAGCGTGTTGGACACGGCGCGCAAATACCGCGTGGCTCCGGAACAGTTGAATGAAGCTTTGCAGCGTATCGTGGCGCGAATTGCCGAGCTGGGCGGAGATGCCGATCTGGCCGAACTGGAACAGCAGGAAAAATCCGCGCAGCAAAGTTATCTTGCCGCGGCGAAGAAATTGACGGCGTCGCGAAAAAAATCCGCAGCCAAACTGGCGCACGAGATTACCGCGGCGCTGCAGACATTGGCGATGCCCGGCGGCAGTTTCGAGGTGGTGCTGCTTCCCTTGCAAGAAGGCAATGCATATGGACTGGAAAACATAGAGTTCCAAGTCGCAGCCAATCCGGGCGTGCCGCCTCGCAGTCTGGCCAAAGTCGCATCGGGCGGCGAATTGTCGCGCATCAGTCTTGCGGTACAGGTTGCCACATCCCGGATTGCCAGCGTGCCGACGCTGATCTTCGATGAAGTGGACAGCGGAATAGGCGGGCGCGTCGCGGAAATCGTCGGGCACCTGCTGAAAAAATTGGGCAAGACCTATCAGGTGTTGTGCGTGACGCATCTGCCGCAAGTCGCGGCGGCGGCCGACCAGCAGTGGCAAGTGAGCAAGGCTGTCGAAAATGGTGTCACGCTGAGCCGCATCGCCGTGCTGGATAGCGAGCGGCGCGTCGAGGAGATCGCGCGCATGCTGGGCGGAATTAATATCACTGAAACGACACGTAAACATGCCGCCGAAATGCTGGGCGTGGCAGCTTGAGGTATCATTCGGTGGAATTTGAATATCTAGTGGGAATGTGATGCGTATCAAAAGAATGGTTTTGCTTGCCCTGGTTCTGCTATCCCCGGCACTGATTTCA
>Ga0210097_1000174_pt1 | contig 27558 bp, 25 predicted proteins | sample Joice_CattailNLA_2_FD_185521 | JGI IMG/M metagenome (GOLD analysis project Ga0210097, IMG submission 185521) | Wetland microbial communities from San Francisco Bay, California, USA, that impact long-term carbon sequestration - Joice_CattailNLA_D2... | ecosystem: Environmental > Aquatic > Marine...
CTGGACGAGGCATGGGTATACGGCCTGATGCGTCAGGAAAGCCGTTTTGCCACCGGTGCGAAATCCGAAACCGGCGCATCCGGACTGATGCAGATCATGCCAAGCACAGCACGCTGGGTGGCAAACAAACTGGGTTTGAAAAGTTACCGAAAAGCACTTATTCACCAGCTGGACACCAACCTGCGTATTGGCACCTATTACATGAAATCGGTGCTCTCCAGGTCGGAAAACAACCCTGTGCTCGCATCGGCAGCATACAATGCCGGGCCGAATCGGGCACTTCAATGGCGTGGCGATAAACCACTTGAAGGAGCGATTTATGCCGAAACCATCCCGTATGAAGAAACACGCAACTATGTGGAAAAGGTAATGAGCAACACCGTCTATTACGCCGACCAGTTCGGTGACCCCCCGCGCTCGCTCAAGCAGCGGTTGGGCTTCGTCCCGGCCAAAGTGAACAATCAATCAGCGGCCTCAAATGTCCGATGAACCCAAAATCTATTGCGTGGGCGGCGCGGTGCGTGACCGCTTGCTCGGACTGACTGTCCAGGATCATGACTGGGTGGTAGTGGGCAGTACGCCTGAAAAGATGATTGAGCAGGGTTTTCAGCCGGTAGGCAAGGATTTCCCGGTATTCCTGCACCCGCAAACTCACGAGGAATACGCGCTGGCGCGCACCGAACGCAAGACCGCGCGCGGATACCTTGGTTTTGCGGTGTATGCCGCACCGGATGTCACGCTGGAACAGGATCTGCAGCGCAGGGATTTCACCATCAACGCCATTGCCGAGGATGTAGATGGAAAACTGTTCGATCCCTATAACGGCATCGCGGATCTACGTGCCGGCATCCTGCGACATGTCAGCAACGCGTTCAGCGAAGACCCGGTGCGGATTTTGCGCGCGGCCCGCTTCGCGGCGCGCTTCGGCTTTACCATCGCCCCCGAAACGCTGGCGTTGATGCGCGACATGGTGAGCAACGGCGAAGTGGACGCGCTGGTGGCGGAACGTGTCTGGCAAGAACTGGCGCGCGGCCTGATGGAAAAAAAACCTTCGCGTTTTTTCGAAACGCTGCGCAGTTGCGGCGCGCTGGCAAGGATCTTCCCCGAAATCGATGCGCTGTTCGGGGTGCCGCAACCGGAAAAGTATCACCCCGAGATCGATTGCGGCATACACACCATGATGGTGGTGGATGATGCGGCGCTTCACGACTACCCGCTGGAAGTGCGCTTCGCCGCGCTGACCCACGACCTTGGCAAAGGAAACACACCCAGGGATATATTGCCGCGCCACACCGGTCACGAATTGCGCAGTGTCGATCTGCTGCGAGCAATGTGCGAACGCCTGCGCGTCCCCGCTGATTGCCGCGACTTGGGCCTGCTGGCGGCGCGTTATCACGGCGACGTGCATCGTGCCAAAGTATTGCGCGCCGAGACCGTCTTCATATTATTCCAGTCCGCTGATGCGTGGCGTCGTCCCGAACGATTCTCGGGTTTGTTGCAGGCGTGCGCTTCGGATGCGCGCGGACGCACCGGCCATGAAAAGGATGACTACCCGCAGGCCGATTACCTGCTGCAGCTGTTGGCCGCCGCGCGCGCGGTGGACGCTGGAGAGATAGCAAAGCAAAATGAAGGCAGCAACACGATCGCAGCGGCAGTGCAAAAGGCTCGTATCGGCGCGATAGAAGATTTGATCGGAAGACTGCGCTGCTGACATGCATCACAATGTGCTAGAGTTTAGCAAACTGACATATTATTTCGGGGAGCAGCAATGAAAAAAATTCTCATCGCGGCAGGTATGGTTGGCATGTTGATGCCTACACTCGCCTCGGCTGAACTCGATTACAATATTGTGCAAGTGGGCTTTACATCAAAAACAAACAGGGGCAACAAGGCAAATTTCACCGAATATATTTTGGGCATTTCAAATAGCGTCACCAAAACAATATTCCTTGGAGCTTCCTATCAGGCCGGCATAGAACCCCCTGCCAGCGGGGGTGACAAGGTAAGTTCAACAACGTTAATGGCGGGTTTCCACACCCCGTTTCATGAAACTAACGATTTCGTCGTCGTTGGACATGTATCTCGGGGTACGGACATGATACCGGGGAGCAGTGCCAGCGCGAGCAGTTATGACCTCGGCGCAGGAGTGCGTTCGGAGTTCCCCCATGGACTTGAAGGCAGCGTTTTGGCATATTATTCCAACACATCGAATGAGACATATTCCAGCAATGACACTTACGTCAATGCACAATTTGGATTTGATTTTACGCCGAGCATACAAATGTACGGAGGAATCGATCTATGGAGAAGCGACCAAACGATGAGTTTCGGCTTGCGCATCTTTTATTAGGAACTCAAGACTCATATTTGTTCATGATGCACCCGCTTACCTGGTTGTGTTGCGGAGCAGTCAATCTGTTCACAGCAATCGCGTCAGGTCCCCGGTTGCAAAACCGCACAATTGAGATGTATCCCCCCCGCCGGAAAGCGGCAGGCATTTTTTTCCCATCGCAATCACCTTGAACAACTCGCCCATTTCCGCCGGGCTGGTGAGCTTTTGCAGTTGTGCCGATTGTGGGAGGTAGTTACGCAGGTTCGCGGGTGAAGTATCCTGCAGCAATGACGTGATGCCGCAGTTGATCAGAAAGAACGCCTGCGAGGTGTAGCCCATCAGCTCCAGGCCCGCATCGATGCCGCATTCGGCGATGTCGGTAAAATTCACATGCGCGGTAATGTCCTGCAGACCGGGAAAATAGAACGGGTCATCATGCGCATGGTGGCGATAATGGCACATCAGCGAGCCTCTGCCGCGTTGCGGGTGGTAGAGTTCGCGCGCGCCGAACCCATAGTCGATGATCAGCAACGCCCCCTGTTCCAATCGTTGCGCCAGACTGTTGACCAGACCACGCGCGGCGAGACATATCTCACTGACATAATCATCCGGCACTTTGATTCTCTGCGCGGCGCTGAGCAGCTCCGCATCGCTGATTGCGCGTTCCTTCCAGATGAAACTGTGCCCGCTCAATGCCACACCGCGCTCGGTGACAGCGCTGTCGCGCCAATGCACCAGATGCACTGGCAACGCATCAAGCACCTCATTGGCAACGATCACGCCGCTGAATTTTTCCGGCAGCATATCCAGCCAGTGGATTCGATCCAGCAGATGCGGCAGACGCTCACGCAGCAGTACCTGCTGGCGGGCACGCAGATCAGCACTAACTTCAAGGATCATGTAGCTGTCAGGAAGTCTGTCCATCCGCTCCAATTCCGCCAACATGTCAGCCGCCAGCTTGCCGCTGCCTGCGCCCAGTTCCATTATTTGCGGAGAACTGAATGACATGAGCTCCGCGACTTGCCGGGCCAAGGTGCGGCCGAACAACGGCGAGATTTCCGGAGCAGTGACGAAATCACCCGCTGCACCCAACTTGTGCGCACCCGCGGTGTAATAGCCGAGACCGGGAGTGTAAAGTGCCAACTCCATATAGCGCGCAAACGATATCCAGCCGCCGTTTGCGGCGATGTCACGGCGGATGTGTTCGGTCAATGAGGCGCTGTGCTGCGCGGCTTCAACGCTTGGTGCGGGTAAAGTAGCGGGCATGGTCGGGTATAATCTGCAGATGATCAAGTTTAACAGTTTGAATAAAAACGTAGCGAAGAAGGTCAGCTGCAAGACTCACGGAACGCAGCGCAGCAGATGACACTCTGCAGTAGCTTTTAGCAAACTGTGGTGGAGAGTGCGATGCAAGGCAAAGTTGTATTGGTAACAGGCGGTGCGAAACGCATCGGCGCGGCGATATGTCGCCACCTGCATGCGGCAGGGGCACTGCTCGCCGTGCATTACCGCAGTTCTGATCAAGAGGCCCTGGACCTGCAAAAAGAGTTGAACAAACTGCGTCCGAAGAGCGCCGAGGTCTTCCGGGCGGATTTGCTTGACCTGAATGCGTTGCCGCAACTGGTCCATAAGGTAATCAAAAAGTTCGGCCAATTGGACGCGCTGGTCAACAATGCTTCCAGTTTTTATGCCACCCCGCTTGCGGGTATCGACGAACAACAGTGGCATGATTTGCTCGGAACCAACCTGAAAGCACCGCTGTTCCTGGCACAGTCGGCTGAGGCAGAATTGCGCCGACGCCACGGCTGCATCGTGAACATCGCGGACATCCACGCCGAACGGCCGATGCACGGTCACCTGTTGTACAGCACCGCCAAGGCCGGACTGGTCGCGCTGACCAAGGGATTGGCACAGGAGATGGCGCCGCATGTGCGTGTCAACGCTGTGGCTCCCGGTGTCATCGTCTGGCCGGATAACGAGGCGTGGATGGACGAGGAACAGCGGCGCAAGATCGTCGCGCACACTCTGCTCAAACGCGAAGGCGAACCGGATGACATCGCGCGCACTGTTCAATTCCTGATCGCAGATGCACCATACATCACCGGGCAGATCATCGCCGTGGACGGTGGACGCAGCGTCAACCTTTAAGAGATTAATATGAACAACGTTACTGAAGAAATTAAGGCAGTGGCCGCTTCTCCTGTGCATTTTGAACGGAGTTCCACCAACTTCAATCGTCTCAAAGGACGACTGGAGCACATGGTCGGGCAGGCGATCGCCGATTTCAACATGATAGAGGAAGGCGACAGCGTGATGGTGTGCCTGTCCGGCGGCAAGGACTCGTATACGCTGCTGGATATTCTGCTCACGCTGCGCAAGCGCGCCCCGATCGATTTTCGCATCGTTGCGATGAATCTCGACCAGAAACAGCCCGGCTTCCCGGCCGACGTGTTGCCGGAATATCTGAAACGGCTCGGCGTCGAATACCACATCGAAACGCAGGACACCTATTCCATCGTCAAGCAAAAGATTCCCGAGGGCAAGACCACCTGTTCGCTGTGCTCGCGGTTGCGGCGCGGCATCATCTACCGCGTTGCTGGTGAACTCGGCGCGAACAAGATCGCGCTGGGACACCACCGCGACGACATGATAGAAACGTTGTTCCTGAACATGTTCTTCGGCGGCAAGCTCAAGGCGATGCCGCCCAAGCTGGTCACCGACAAAGGCGACCATATCGTGATCCGACCGCTGGCCTATTGCACCGAAAAGGACGTCGCCCGCTATGCGCGCGGCATGGAATTCCCCATCATCCCGTGCAACCTGTGCGGCGCCCAGGAAAATCTGCAGCGCCAGAACATCAAGGAGATGCTCGCCGTGTGGGAACGCGAGTACCCTGGGCGCAGCCAGACCATCTTCACCGCGATGCAAAAAATTGCGCCTTCACACCTGCTGGATGGCAAGCTGTTCGATTTCAAAAATATGCAAATTGGTGAAGGTATCGAGAACGGAGATTTGGCGTTCGATATCGGCCTGTAAAATCCAGACGGAACTCGCGGACAGGATTGTGTCCAACCTTGCCAAGTGCACGTTTTAAGCTTTTAAAAAGCGAATCAGCCTGTTCGTGCATCCAAACGCCTGTGATATGCTTGCGTGTGTCTAACCCGGATATTTTTTAGGAGTGGAGTTATGTTATTGAGCCGTCTTGTCGCACTTGTATTCTTGACCTTCGCCACTGCTGCAATGGCGGACACCGCCGATCTGAACTTGCGCAATAGCAGCGCCCAATTTCAGTACAGCATGCAAATGAGTCGTGAATCACTTGGCAAAACAGAATTGCAGTTAGGCGCCCTCTATTCGGATGATAACAACAACAGGAATACACTCGGCGATGTGGGCGTGCTGGTGAAGGATGAGGTGGGAAGCAAAGCTCCCGGGTTTTCCGTTGGCGTCGGCGTAAAAGGATTGGCGGCCCATACTGCCGGCACCAACGAATCAGCCATCGCATTGGGCGGCTTGATGCGCTATTCCCCTCCCAGCATCTCCCGCATGGGTATTCTCGGACTGGCGTACTTTTCCCCCAACATCACCACCTTTGGCGATGCAGACCGATATTTTGAATACCGGGTCCAAGTCGAGTATTTGGTGATACCGAATGCTGCGGTCTACATCGGTTACCGCGATATAGAATTCAACCTTAATACCGGGCTGGGGAATACCACGCTGGATGAAGGCGCTTTTATCGGAGTGAGAATGTCGTTCTGAATGATAGACTGCGCGGGTTACCCTACCACCTGCCCGCAATAACCGATTAGGCGGCCGGGCTAATGAATCTTGCTACCATTCCTTTCGCCAGTTCGCCTTGCAATCGAATGCGAACTTGATGCCCACTGCCCGGCGCAACGGCGACCGAATCTCCCTGATGGTTCTTCATCTCGGTCAATTCAACAATGCGATTGCCGGAAGGGTGGATGATCTCCAGTTTGTCACCCACACTGAACTTATTCTTCACGTCGATCACTGCGATGCCGTTCTCGCAATTCACGATATCGCCGACATATTGCTGGCGGGAATTTTCCGAGTGGCCGCGCATGTAGTTCTGCTGTTCGTGCGTGTGATGGCGTTCGTAGAAACCGTCGGTGTAGCCGCGGTTCGCCAGCGCATCCAGCGCGCCAAGCAATGAATAATTAAACGGACGTCCGGCGACCGCATCGTCGATCGCCTGCCGGTATACCTGTGCGGTGCGCGCCACATAATAGACGGATTTGGTGCGGCCCTCGATTTTCAGCGAATCAATGCCTATCTTGGCTAGCCGCCCGACATGCTCGACCGCGCGCAGGTCTTTCGAATTCATGATGTAGGTGCCGTGCTCGTCTTCCATCACCGGCATCAGTTCGCCGGAATGATCCTGACGCGAGATCAGGTATACGCGGTCGGCCAGTTGATGGCGAGGCTGCGAACCGCAATCGGAGAGCGTGCTCCGGCTCAGTGCCTTGTCGAAATCGAAATCGATTTTCTGTATGTCGCCCGTTCCATTTTCATCGGCATGCCCCACCTTGTAATCCCAGCGGCATGAATTGGTGCAGGTACCCTGGTTGGCATCCCGATGGTTGAAGTAGCCAGACAACAAACAGCGTCCGGAATAGGCGATGCACAGCGCGCCGTGCACGAACACCTCGAGTTCGATATCCGGACATTGCTGGCGTATCTCTTCGATCTCGTCCAGCGACAGTTCGCGCGACAAGATCACGCGAGTGAGCCCCAGCGATTGCCAGAATTTCACTGCCGCATAATTTACAGTATTGGCCTGCACCGAAAGATGAACAGGCATTTCCGGCCAGCGTTCGCGCACCATCGCGATCAGACCGGGATCGGCCATGATCAGCGCATCCGGCTGCATCGCGATGATCGGCTCCATGTCCGCGATGTAGGTCTTCACCTTGGCGTTGTGCGGCATCAGGTTGCTGGCGACGAAGAATTTCTTGCCGAGCGCATGCGCCTCCTTAATGCCGGTGCGCAACTCTTCCTGCCGGAATTCATTGTTGCGCGCGCGCAAGCTGTAGCGCGGCTGTCCGGCGTACACCGCGTCCGCGCCGTAGGCGTAGGCAGTGCGCATTTTCTCCAGCGTACCCGCCGGCAGCAACAGTTCAGGCGCGCGCATCAAAGTCCCAGCCTCTTCCAGATTTCCATAGATGGGCCTGCATGATTCAGCGTGTAGAAATGCAAACCCGGCGCGCCGCCGGCCAACAGTTTCTCGCATAAACCGGTGACGACATCGAGGCCGAAGGCCTGAACCGCTGCGTTATCGTCGCCAAGGCCTTCCAGTGTCTTGCGCAACCAGCGCGGTATCTCCGCGCCGCAGGCATCCGAAAAGCGCGCCAGTTGAGCGAACTTCACGATGGGCATGATGCCCGGCACAATGGGGACGGTAACGCCCAGTTTGCGGCATGCATCGACGAAGCGGAAGTAGCTTTCTGCGTTAAAGAAATATTGCGTGATCGCGGAATCCGCCCCGGCATCGATCTTGCGCTTGAAGTTGAGGATATCGTCCTGGGCAGATCTGGCCTGCGGATGAAACTCCGGATAGGCCGCAACTTCGATGTGAAAGTGATTTCCTGTCTCGGCGCGCATGAAAGAAACCAGTTCGTTTGCATATTGGAACTCGCCGATGCTCGCCATGCCGGAAGGCAGGTCACCGCGCAGCGCGACGATGCGCTTGATGCCCATATCCCTGTATGTGTTCAGCATGATGCGGATGTTATCGCACGTGGATCCTACGCACGACAGATGGGGCGCGGCGTTGTAACCCTCGGCCTTGATCTGCCGTATGGTTTCCAGCGTGCGGTCTTGCGTCGAGCCGCCCGCACCGAACGTGACGGAAAAGAACTCCGGCTTTAGGGTCGCAAGTTGCTGGCGGGTAGCCGCGAGTTTTTCCGCGCCCTCAGGAGTCTGCGGCGGAAAGAATTCAAAACTGAAAAGTCTTTTAGTCATACCGTGTTCATTTGTTGTGCGGCCTCAACAACTGCGCAGCAGCCGAGGACAGCGCCCAGGAAAAAATACTGTAAAGCACCGCTCCCAATACGCCGTGCCAGAAGCTGTCCACGACAAAACCGCGCAGCACAGATCCAACCAGCCAGAACAGTGCGCCGTTGATCAAGAAGATGAACAATCCCAAGGTAAGCAACGTGACCGGCAAAGTCAGCAATACAAGCAAAGGACGGATCAGGGTATTGACCAGCCCCAGGAAAAAAGCCGCGATCAGTGCCGAACCGAAACCGTCCACATGGATGCCCGGCACGTAGTTCGCCACAGCAAACAACGCGAGTGCATTGAGTATCCATATCAACAGCAGCCATAATTGCGGATTCATTTTTGTTTTCCTTTGACGTATTTGCCCGCGCCGGCAACTGTATCGGCAGCCCGCGCGGATTCCCTCGTTCAAACCGCCGTAAACTCTACCGCATATCCGACAAACCCATTCCATGCGGCGGACATGCCTATGCTAATAGCGGTAATGGCCGGCCTTGTATGGTCCTTCCTTGGGCACGCCGATATAGGCAGCCTGCTGGTCGGTCAGCGTGCTCAGCTGCGCGTTCAACGTGGTCAGCTGCAACCGCGCAACCTTTTCGTCCAGATGCTTGGGCAGCGTGTATACCCCAACCGGATAGTCCTGGTTGCGCGTGAATAGTTCAATCTGAGCGATGGTCTGGTTCGCAAAAGAAGAGGACATCACATAGGACGGATGGCCGGTACCGCAACCCAGGTTCACCAGGCGGCCCTCGGCCAGCAACAGGATGCGCTTTTCGGGTTTTCCGTCGGCGGCCGGGAAAATCACATGATCGACCTGCGGCTTGATGTTTTCCCACCGGTATTGCTTGAGCGAGGCGACATCGATCTCGTTGTCGAAGTGGCCGATGTTGCAAACTATTGCCTGGTTCTTCATCTTTTTCATGTGCTCGTGGGTGATCACATGATAATTGCCGGTGCAGGTGACAAAGATGTCGCCGTGCTCGCAGGCGTAATCCATGGTCACCACGCGATAACCTTCCATCGCGGCCTGCAGCGCGCAGATCGGGTCGATCTCGGTGACCCAGACCTGCGCGGAAAGCGCGCGCAGCGCCTGCGCCGAGCCCTTGCCGACGTCGCCGTATCCGGCGATCACCGCGATCTTGCCGGCCACCATCACATCGGTCGCACGCTTGATGCCGTCCACCAGCGATTCGCGGCAGCCGTACAGGTTGTCGAACTTGGACTTGGTGACCGAGTCGTTCACGTTGATTGCCGGGAATTTGAGTTCGCCGCGCTCGTGCATCTGGTACAGTCGATGCACACCGGTCGTGGTTTCCTCGGTGACACCCTTGATCGCGGCAATGCGCGTGGAATACCAGTTCTTGTCGGTCGCCAGTTTGGCCTTGATCGAAGCAAACAGGAAGGTTTCTTCTTCGGAGCCGGGATTGTCCAGCAGCGACGCATCCTTCTCGGCACGCGCACCCAGATGCAGCAGCAGCGTGGCATCGCCGCCGTCGTCCAGAATCATGTTGGAATAAACGGGACCTTTGCTGTCATTTGGCCATTCGAATATTCGATGGGTGTAATCCCAGTATTCGGCCAGAGTCTCTCCCTTGACGGCAAACACAGGCGTGCCTGTGGCTGCGATTGCGGCAGCGGCGTGATCCTGTGTGGAATAGATATTACACGACGCCCAGCGCACTTCGGCACCTAGCGCCTTGAGCGTCTCGATCAGCACGCCGGTCTGGATGGTCATGTGCAGTGAGCCGGAGATGCGCGCGCCTTTCAGCGGCTGGGGCTTGGCGAATTCCCTGCGGATCGCCATCAGTCCCGGCATCTCAATTTCGGCGATGGCAAGTTCCTTTCGTCCCCATACGGCCAGCGACATATCGGCAACTTTGTAATCGGTGAATTGTGACGCGGCAAAATTCGCGCTAGTAGAAGTATACATAGATAGCTCCATTCAGAATGTTAATGAATGGGTGCGGTTGCTTCGTTGAACCACTGGCCCCGAGCCTGACGGGGGACTGTGACCAGCCCCGCTGCAGCACCCCTCGGAGGGTGGATAAAACAATTGGGATTACTTGCCAGCATCTCCTTGCAATGCAGCGGCCCGGTCAGTGGCCTCCCAGGTAAAGTCCGGTTCTTCGCGGCCAAAGTGTCCATATGCGGCGGTGTTTTCATAGATCGGACGCAGCAGATCAAGCATCTGCACGATGCCTTTGGGACGCAGATCAAAATGACGTAACACCAGTTCGGTCAGTTTCTCGTTGGAAATCTTGCCGGTCCCATAGGTGTCCACCATCACGCTTGTCGGTTTGGCCACGCCGATCGCGTAGGAGATCTGTACCAGACACTTGGTCGCCAAACCGGCTGCAACAATGTTCTTGGCTACATAGCGTCCCGCATACGCTGCAGAACGATCCACCTTGGAAGGGTCCTTGCCGGAGAATGCCCCGCCGCCGTGCGGGGCTGCACCCCCGTATGTGTCCACGATGATCTTGCGTCCGGTCAGTCCACAATCTCCCTGTGGGCCACCGATGACGAATCGTCCGGTAGGATTGATCAGGAAATTGATGTTGCCCTTGATCAATTCCTTCGGAAGCACCGGTTTGATGATCTCCTCGATCGCCGCTTCGCGTATCTGTTCCAGCGACATCTCCGGCGCGTGCTGGGTCGAGAGCACCACGGTATCGATCAAGTGTGGCTTGCCGTCAAGATAACGTATCGTCACCTGCGACTTGGCATCCGGACGCAGCCATGGCAGCCGTCCGTCGTGGCGCAATTCGGCTTGGCGCTCCACCACACGGTGGGCCAGGTAGATCGCCAGCGGCATCAAGGTCGGGGTTTCATCGCAAGCATAGCCGAACATCAAGCCCTGATCGCCTGCACCCTGATTCAGGTAATCATCGGAAGCCCGATCCACGCCCTGGGCGATGTCCGGACTCTGTTTGTCATAAGCCACCAGCACCGCACAACCCTTGTAATCGATGCCGTAGTCGGTGTTGTCATAGCCGATGCGCTTGATGGTGTTCCGCGCCACGTGTATGTAATCCACGTTCGCGGTAGTCGTGATTTCGCCCGCCAGAACCACCAGCCCAGTGTTTGTCAGCGTCTCTGCCGCCACACGCGCGTACGGGTCTTGCGCTAGAATAGCGTCCAGAATGGCATCGGAGATCTGATCCGAGACTTTATCCGGATGCCCCTCGGATACCGATTCAGAGGTAAACAGGAAATCACTCATGACAACTCATTCACTCAAATAAAAAATCAAAGGCGCGCATTGTATCAAATTGTGCGCCTGACAGTAGATGACCTCCTTCCTGTTCAAAATGATCTTTCGCGTGCTATCAAGCTTGCCGCTCCGTTGGCTGCACGGCTTGGGATCGCTGCTCGGGCGCATCATTTACGCAACTTCCGCGGAATACGCGTCGCGTACCAAAGAGAACTTGCGTCAGTCTCGTCTGGCTGCGGATGAAAAGCACTTTGCTCTTCTGGTCTCCAAGACCGTTGCCGAGGCAGGCAAAAGCATCTTCGAACTGCCCTGGGTATGGGGCAGACCGCTGGAACAGGTCTGCGCCGCGATACGCGACTGCACGGGTTGGGAACTTGTCGAAGCAGCGCATGCGCGGGGCAAGGGAATTATCTTTCTTACACCGCATTGGGGTTGCTTCGAGATCACCAGTCTATATATAGGGCAGCACTTCCCCTTAACGAGTTTGTACAGTCCGCCCAAGCAGGTCTGGCTGGAAGAAGTCATGCTCACTGGTCGAGAACGAGGATTGTCGCGACTGGCAACCGCCAATCTGAATGGAGTACGCCAGCTTTTCAAAGCACTCAAACGCGGCGAGGCGATCGGTTTATTGCCCGACCAGGTACCCAGCCAGGGCGAAGGAGAATGGGTGGATTTCTTTGCCCGTCCTGCGTACACGATGACTTTAAGCGGCCGTCTCGCCGAGTCCAGCGGCGCTGCTGTTCTTTTGGTCTACGCTGAACGGCTACCTAACGGAACGGGATACAAGCTGAGCTTCGAACCGCTGCCTTTGGATTTTTCCAAATCTGTGCCTTTGCAAATCAATATTGCATTGGAACGCGTGATTGCATTGTCACCCGCCCAGTATTTGTGGAGTTACAACCGTTACAAGGTTCCCCCGGGCGTGCAGCCTCCGGACACAATCGGGGCGCAGTCATGTTAGCGCGGGCCGGTATATTCCTTTTGTGGCTGATGCACTTCCTGCCATTTCGTATATTGGTGTGGATCGGCACTACCCTGGGCTCGGTACTCTACCTGCTGGCAGCCGAACGACGCAGGGTGGGCGCCATTAATCTGAAGTTGTGTTTTCCTGCCTTGAACGAGGAGGAACGAAAGAAACTATTGCGCGAACACTTCAAAATGTTCAGCCGCGGTCTGATCGAGCGCTGCATCCTGTGGTGGTCCAGCGGGGAATACATACTCAGCCTGATCCATGTCGAGGGTGTGGAACACTTCGAAGCGGTGAAGGACAAACCCTCCATCCTGCTTACCCCGCACTTCGTTGGAATGGATGTCGGAGGACAATGGATCGCGCAGCACACAGACACAGTGTGCATGTATGCGAACCAGAAGAACCGCTATTTGACCGAACTGCTGCTGGAGAAGCGCGCCCGCTTCCGCAAACAGTTGCTTTTTTCGCGTCAGCAGGGGCTGCGCCCCATCCTCAAGGGGATGCGCGCAGGCATGCCGTTCGTCTATCCGCCGGACCAAGACCAGGGGGTCAAGGATGGCGCGTTCATCCCATTCTTCGGTGTGCCCGCTGCGACGATGACTTCGGTGCCGCGCATCGCGAAAATGACCGGCGCCAAAGTCGTGCCCAGCATCACACGTTTGCTGCCCGGAGGCGCGGGTTACGTGCTTACCTTCTATCAGGCCTGGGACAACTACCCCAGCGGGGACGACATCGCCGACACGCGGCGCATGAACGAATTCATCGAACAGCGCGTGCGCGAGATGCCGGAACAGTATTTCTGGCTGCACAAGCGCTTCAAGACTCGCCCGCCCGGCGAAGAAAGGTTCTACTGATGCGTTACAAAGACCTGCGCGACTTCATCGCGCAACTGGAAAAGCTCGGCGAACTGAAGCGCGTCACCGCAGCGGTTTCGCCGCACCTGGAAATGACCGAAATCTGCGACCGCGTGTTGCGCGCCCAAGGCCCTGCGATCCTGTTCGAAAATCCTGCGGGAAGGAATGTACCTGTTCTGGCGAATCTGTTCGGCACACCGCACCGCGTCGCATTGGGCATGGGCGAGGATTCCACTGCAGCGTTGCGCGAGGTAGGCAAGCTGCTGGCCTACCTGAAGGAACCCGAGCCCCCAAAAGGAATGAAGGATGCCTGGGAAAAATGGCCGGTGTTGAAACAGGTGCTCACGATGTCCCCAAAAATTGTTTCGTCTGCGCCATGCCAGGAGATCGTTTGGGAAGGGACGGATGTCGACCTGGGCAGGTTGCCTATACAGACCTGCTGGCCAGGCGACGTTGCCCCGCTGATAACCTGGGGTCTGGTGGTCACGCGCGGGCCGAACAAGGCACGCCAGAACCTCGGCATATATCGCCAGCAAGTGATCGCGCCGAACAAGGTCATCATGCGCTGGCTGGCCCAACGCGGTGGCGCGCTGGATTTTCAGGACTGGCGCAAAGCCCATCCGGAAGAACCGTTTCCCGTCGCGGTGGTGATCGGCGCCGATCCGGCGACTATACTGGGCGCGGTCACGCCAGTGCCGGATTCATTGTCCGAATACCAGTTTGCCGGATTGTTGCGAGGCAGCAAGACCGAGCTGGTGAAGTGTCTGGGCAGCGATCTGCAGGTACCGGCCAGTGCCGAGATCGTTCTGGAAGGCGTGATCCATCCCGACGAGACGGCGTTGGAAGGGCCGTTCGGCGACCATACCGGCTATTACAACGAACAGGAGAAGTTTCCGGTTTTTACCATCGAGCGCATCACGATGCGCCGCGATCCGATCTACCACTCCACCTACACCGGCAAACCCCCCGACGAACCTTCCATGCTGGGCGTGGCGCTCAACGAAGTGTTCGTTCCGCTGCTGCAAAAACAGTTTCCCGAGATCGCGGATTTCTATCTGCCGCCGGAAGGATGCTCATACCGCATGGCGGTGGTCAGCATCAAGAAACAATACGCCGGTCACGCCAAGCGCGTGATGTTCGGCATCTGGAGTTTCCTGCGCCAGTTCATGTACACCAAGTTCATCATCGTGGTGGACGACAACATTGACGTGCGCGAATGGAAAGAAGTGGTCTGGGCAATCACCACGCGCGTCGATCCGGTGCGCGACACACTGCTGGTTAACAATACACCGATCGATTATCTCGATTTCGCCAGCCCGGTTTCCGGACTGGGCGGCAAGATGGGGCTGGATGCAACCAACAAGTGGCCGGGCGAAACACAACGGGCATGGGGCACGCCCATCGAGATGGACGCAAGGGTGAAGGCTAAAATAGACGCAATGTGGGGCGGGTTGGGCCTTTAGAAGACTCGCCCTTCGGTAGCGGCTAAGCAGATAGACTCAGTTCAGAACTGCTGGCTGGCCATCACGCCGATTTCGATGGTGTTGTTTTTCGGTTCAACGAGGCCATATCCTGTCGGTACGCCGTTTTTGATCTCAGGTACGCCGTCCGATTCTGCAATGTTCCAGTAGTTCAAATAGGGGCCGACCGCCCAAATGCTTTTCTGGTACATGATGCTCAACCTCAGGCCATAGCCGCTGCTCTGGCTGTTCGTTGCGTCACTGTATCCCGGCACATCGGACAGAGTTGAAATTTGTGTCCCTGAGAGTAGTTGGTCATATTCCAGCGTGCTCTGCAATCTTGCCTGCCCGGTTAGCGCTCTGCGATGAATGATGCCTACCGGCAGATAGATATAATTGCTTTCGCGCCTGTACCCCCCATAGCCGGTGTTGGTGACACCGCGCCCGTCGTTGAACAGATAGCGGTAGCCCAGACCAGCGTAGGCCGACAGTAGCGCTTCCTTGACTATCCAGTCCTTGCCAAACAGCCCCCGAATTTCAAAATACATATCCGGCTCGCCGCTTGCACTGCCCGTGTCACTGCTATTGTAGTCAACCGTGCCAAATGCATAGCGCAGATCGCCGCGAATGAATTGATCGTTCCGCAATACTTTTGTGAAATGCAGATCCAGTCCGATCTTTGCGCCAGTCAACGACATGATTCCCGGTTCCTGATACTGGTAAGCGGAAACAGACAGGCCGATATCTTTGCCTGTTTGGGTTTTCAGCGTGGCGGTTTCTGCACAGGCCATATTCGGGGAGAACAGCACGGCAATGATTACAGCAGCAATATATTGCTTCATGACTTGAACCCCGAATATTAAATTTCCGTAAACGCCAACAACGACAGCCAATGAAAAAGCCGGAGCAAGCCCGGCTTTTCGGCATCGATCATGTTGGATCAGAACATGAACACCCCGCCTATGTACAGCATACCTGCGGAAGAAGTAGTTGAAATTGCATCTCCCACAGGATAGGCATCGAAACCGAGACGAATACCGAGCGCTTTGCTAGCGTTGTATTGGCCGCCGAATCCAATGGTCATACCGGTGTTGTTGTATGTGTAGTCACCAATCCAGCCTGGCTTGGCCGTATCTTTCAAAGTAGTGCTCACTATGCCCAGTTTGCCGAATAACGAGAATTGCTGGTTGAGTGGCAATATACCTACGCCGCTAAAACCGAAAGAACTGCCCTTGATGTTTCCATCATAACTTTCAAACCCGCCCAAATTGTCGTATTCGACTTCTACTGCAAAATTTTTGTTGAAGGCATAACCACCCAACAAACCAAACCCCGCTTGGCTGTTGTTTGAAATATTGCCGTAGCCATAATTGACAGTACCCAATTTTGCACCAACATAAAGTCCGGTGTCGGAAGCAATAGCAGGTAAAGCAACGAATGAAGACAACAGAATGGCAAAAACGATATTTTTCACGATAGGTCCCGTTTGTTATGGCAAATTAATTTTGTGAACTGCGGACATTAATGGCAAATACTTCCGGTTAAAAATTGTAGTTTGCTCCCGCGGTCAGGTCGCCGAAATTGTTGACATTGATATCAGCGGCAACTTGCTGTGTAAAGAAGTAGCGCAACCCAGCAGTCACATACAAACCACTGCTGACCCCGTTATATGCCGGGGGAGCGCCTGTTCCCGTCCAAGTGTGAGATACAGACATCAAGCCTGCGCCAGCATAGGGATGGGCCTTTTTGTCCATCTTGGTGATGGAACTGAAATCATAGATTCCCACAACTCCGATGGCTGATGTATCCCAAATATCATTCTGGCCCTGTGGATAATATTTCCAGAAAGCCTGGACTGAAACCGGCGCGTGATTTGCCAGGGATGCAATATCCAATTCTCCCTGGATACCAATTATCTCCTCAGTACTGAGGTTTGCCCCCACATTTCCTTTGTATTCGGCGGCAACGGCTTGTACGGAAACGAAAGCGGACAACATCGCGGCTATTGCAAATTTGTTCATGTTTGCCCCATTTGATTGATCCGAAGCGGATGTTTGCACGATAGTCAATCGATCCGCATTCACATTCATTTTTCGGTTTGCAGCCAATCGATCAGCGCATCCTGCGCGTGTTGTGCCTTAGCCGCATTGGGATGATTGATTAGAAATACCACGACCCATTGCTTTCCGCTGTGCGCTTTCACGTAACCCGCAATGGACTTTACGCCTTCCAGCGAACCGGTTTTGAGATGAGCGTATCCGGCGATATCGCTGTCATTGAAACGCTTTCTTACCGTGCCGTCCATACCCAATATCGGCAACGAGGATTCCAGTTCGGCGAAGAACGGGCTGCTCGTGGCGCGTTGCAGCACCTCGGCGAGATGCACAGCGCTGATACGCGCCTTGCGTGACAGTCCCGCGCCATTTTCCAGCACCAGTTCGGGGAATTGCAATTGCTGCACCTTCAACCATTGTTGCATCACAGCCGTGCTGTGGGCGATATTGGCAGGCGGGGTAATCGCTTTCGTGTCATTGAGTGAACCTGATATGGAGACACCAGGATCTAGCGTTCCGTCGATCACCGGCTGAGCTGGATCATTGCCGCCAGCTGACCCCTGCACTTCAGGCGATCCGGTCAACGGCTGATCGACGGTCGATTCATTTTCTGCAGTATCCCCGCCAATTTGCTCGGCAAGGAGCGTCGATCCGCTTACGCCAAATTCTTGCGAATTCGGGGGTACATCATGCCTGCCCTCGTCATCAGGTTGCTGCCGGCCTGCCCCGGCTAGCGTGGAATCCGCCAGACTCATTGCGGGTGATGCCGCACCAAAAGTCAGGAACAGTTGCCGCGCCATGATGTTGTTGCTGAACTTGTTGATGTCGCGTATCACTTCCGATAACGGTGGTGATATATATTTGGCAAACGGGACCTGGTCGGGAGGTGCGGTTCCAGTGCGCAACTTCCCCTGGAGCGTGCCCCCGAGCTCTTTCCACAGGGAGCTGAACACCGCAAAGAAATATTCGTCCTGCGGCAACAGCGAGAGATAATCGTCCGTCTCGCCGCAAGTGGCAGGAATTTTACCTTCCAGCAGGATGTCATGCCCGACCAAACGGATGTTGTAAACATCCTTGCCGCCGCATCGCAACCTGTTCGAAGTGGTGATGCGATTAACCAGCGTGTAGCCGTCCAGCGACGGCTCCAGCAGAGCGATGGTTTCATGGCCGTTGGGAATCAGATGCAAATGCAGCACATTGAAGTTGAGCAGCAATGCGTTGGTGCCGACGTTGTAGGCGCGGGTCGGATCATTATCGAAGTCTGCGGGATCCTGGCTGACCTTCTCGAAAAAGCTGTGATCCAATACGACATCGCCGCGTATCTCGCGCAGTCCGCGCTGGCGCAATTCACGCAGCCACATCCAGAATTGCTCGACGGTCAGCTTGGGGTCGCCGTAACCCTTGAACACCAGATCTCCCTGCAGCACCCCATCCTCCAGCTTGCCATTGAGATACGCTTCCGTCTTCCAGCGATACGCAGGGCCCAGCGTCTCAAGCGCGGCAAAGGTGGTGAGCAACTTCATTGTCGAGGCCGGATTCATCGGCCGGTCTGCATTCAGGCTGATCAGGGGCGCGTCAGCATTCACCTCCTGCACTACGACGGCAACACTGGACAGCGGGATATGCGCGTGCTTGAGTGCAGATGTGACAGCCTCGGGTAAAGCGGATGCGAATACAGCACCCGTTAACAGGCCGTACAAATAAAATGCGGCAAAAATATTTCTCATTACGCCTGGTTCAGTTGAGTGACGATATGCAAGGTACGATGGACCAGCAAATCCATTTCCGATTCCGCGATTATATACGGCGGCATGAAATATATCGTGTTGCCGATAGGCCGCAGCAGCAATTCATTTTCCAGCGCAAGCGCGAAACAGTGCCGGGCAAAATCGTGCCGTCGCGTCTCCACTTCGAATGCCCAGATCATGCCGGTATTGCGCCAGTTTCGAACCGAGCGGTGTTCGCGCAATGGAGACGCAATTTCGTTCATATACACCGTCTTTTCGCGGTTCGAGGAAAGCACATCATCCCGGGAAAAAATATCCAGCACGGCAAGCGCCGCCCGACAGGCCAGCGGATTGCCGGTATAGGAATGAGAATGCAAAAAACCTCCTGTCAATTCATCGCTATAAAACGCCTGGTAAATTTCGTCGCGCGTCATCACCATTGACAGTGGCAGATAGCCGCCGGTGATACCCTTCGACAGACACAGGAAGTCCGGCGTAATTCCTTTCTGGGCTGTTTCCTGACCGGCAGATGATCCGGCCGGCGCTTGCTCGCAGGCGAACATCGTGCCGGTCCGGCCCATGCCTACAGCGATTTCGTCCGCGATCAGGTGCACGTCATATTCCGCGCACAGCTGCCGCGCACGCCGCAAATAGATCGGATGATACATCGCCATGCCAGCCGCACCTTGCACCAGCGGCTCGATGATGAAAGCGGCCAGGTGTGCATGATGCTGCTGCAAATGTTGTTCCAGCGCATCCGCGCAACGCAGCGCATAATCTGCGGCGCTCTCTCCTGCTGCAGCCTTGCGCCAATCCGGGCTGGGCACGGTAGCCTGCTGCCGTATCAGCGACCCGTAAGCAGTGCTAAACAACGCGACATCCGTCACCGACAAAGCGCCCAGCGTTTCGCCGTGATAGCTGTTTTCCAGGCTGATGAATTGTGATTTGTCCGGCTTGCCGCTGTTGCGCCAGTAATGCGCGCTCATTTTCAATGCGATTTCAGTAGCCGATGCCCCGTCTGAAGCATAGAAGCAATGCCCCAGTCCTTCCGGCGCGATTTCGCGCAGCCGCTCCGAAAGTTGCACCACCGGCTCGTGTGTGAAACCCGCCAGCATCACATGTTCCAGCTTTCCGAGCTGGTCGGTTATCGCGGCACTGATGCGCGGATTGCAATGTCCAAACAGATTCACCCACCAGGAACTTACCGCGTCGAGATAGCGCTTATTGCCGTAGTCATGCAGCCATACGCCGCTTCCACTGGCAATCGGCAATAGCGGGAATTGTTCATAGTGTTTCATCTGCGAACAAGGGTGCCATACTGCTGAGTGACTGCGGGCAAGCAGCTCGGCATTGGTTTTCGGCTGATTCGGCATGCATAGAATCATAGCGGGTTTTGCAGCTTGCGCGCATCGCAAAGTTTGGATAGTCTGAAATTGGCCAGATCCATGAGGAGGGCATGTGCATATTCTCATCACCGGCGGGACGGGCTTGATCGGTCGCCAGCTTTGCAAGGTGCTGTTGGCACAAGGGCACGAATTGACGGTATTGAGCCGCAAACCGGGATCTGTTTCGGCAAAATGCGGCGCCAAAGTCCACGCGATGGCCAGTCTTGAACAATGGAGGCCCGACCAGACTTTCGAAGCAATCATCAACCTGGCAGGTGAACCGATCGTCGATTCACGCTGGACGGCAAAACGCAAACAGGCGCTATGGGACAGCCGGATTACGTTGACAGAAGAACTGGTTCGGCGCATCGCTTCCGCACGGCACAAACCCGGCGTGTTGTTGAGCGGTTCCGCGGTTGGCTATTACGGAAATCGCGGCAATGCCGAGCTGGATGAATCTGCTGCGCCATGCGACGATTTTGCCGCACGATTATGCAAGGCATGGGAAGTAACTGCGCGTGGCGCGGAAAAGGAAGGCGTGCGTGTTTGTTTGCTTCGAACCGGCCTGGTATTGAGTCAACAGGGCGGTTTGTTGGGCCGCATGCTGCTGCCGTTCAAGCTCGGCATGGGTGCGCGCCTCGGTGATGGCAAGCAGTGGATGAGCTGGGTGCATATTGACGATTACATCGCGATGTTGCTCAGCTTGCTGAACGATGTCCTTGCCAGCGGACCTTACAATATGACTGCCCCTAAACCGGTTACCAATGCGGAATTCACCTCAACCTTGGCGGGAGCACTGCATCGACCCGCCTTATTCACCCTCCCGGCGACGATATTGCGATTGGGCATGGGCGAACGCGCCTGCCTGCTGCTGGAAGGACAAAAGGTATTGCCGAAAAGGATGGATGAGGCAGGATTCCAATTTGCATTTGCAAATCTTGCGGACGCGATACACGACTTGCTGGGCGGGTAGTTTTAGCACTCAATTCCATTCTTAAAAGCTGGCTTTAGCTTTCCGTATCATCCCGTTTGTGGCATCCTGCCTACTTCAAAGCATGTGCACAAAATAATTTCAGTCCTGTTTCTAAATACGGGACGGTCGGAGGATGGCAGTAATGAAACGAGTTGATGATTTCCGCCTGCGCTTTGGCAAGCGCGAGCTGGTGCCGATTATTATTGGCGGAATGGGCGTGGATATTTCCAGTCGCGAATTGGCTTGGGAAGCCGCCCGTTTGGGCGGGATCGGCCATATTTCCGACGCGATGCTTCCGACTGTCGCGGATCGCCATTACAAGACGAAATTCGTCAGCGTCAAACAAAAACAGTACAAACTCAACGTCGAAAAAACCGACAAATCGATCGTGCAATTCGATCTGGGCCAAGTGGCCGAATCAACCCGCCTGCATGTCAGCAAAACCATGGAAGGCAAACACGGCGAGGGCATGATCTTCGTCAACTGCATGGAAAAACTGACCATGAACTCGCCGCGCGAGACTTTGCGCGTGCGGCTTTGCGGGGCACTGGATGCCGGAATCGACGGCATCACATTAAGTGCTGGGCTGCATCTCGGATCGTTCGCGTTGATGGAAGACAATCCGCGCTTTCGCGATGCCAAACTGGGCATCATCGTTTCCTCTTTGCGCGCTCTACAGCTGTTTTTGCGCAAAAACGCCAAGCTCAACCGCTTGCCCGATTACATCGTGGTGGAAGGCCCATTGGCGGGCGGACACCTTGGCTTCGGAATGGATTGGGCGCAGTATGATCTGCGCACTATCGTAACCGAGATCCAGCAGCACCTTAAAGCCGAACATGTTGATATCCCGGTGATTCCGGCCGGCGGCATATTTACCGGCAGCGATGCGGTGAGTTATCTGGAAACCGGTTCGGCAGCCGTTCAGGTCGCGACCCGCTTTACCGTCGCCAAGGAATGCGGCATCCCCGACAAAATCAAGCAGGAATACTTCAAGGCAGACGAGGATGATATTGAGGTCAACATGCTCTCCCCGACCGGTTACCCGATGCGCATGATCAAGAGCTGTCCAGCGATAGGCGCAGGGATACGCCCGAACTGCGAAGCATACGGCTACCTCCTCGACGGCAACGGCCACTGCGCTTATATCGACGCATACAACCGCGAAGTTGCGCTACACCCGAATGCGAAGAAGATCTCCGTCAAGGACAAGACCTGTCTGTGTACTCACATGCGCAACTTTGATTGCTGGACTTGCGGGCACTATACCTACCGCCTCAAGGATACTTCGCACCGCAACCCCGACGGTACCTACCAGCTCCTGACCGCCGAGCATATATTCAAGGACTATCAGTTCAGCACCGATAACAAGATCGCCCTCCCGTAGCCCTGCTCCCAAAATAAAAATAATCCGCCTTCCACTTGAAATCGGAAAGTCGCACCCCACTATTGGCACTCGCGGGCAGAGAGTGCTAAACTTCGCCTCCACATTTTTTAACCCCTTGTTTTAGGAGACATCAGTATGAAAATTCGTCCTTTGAACGACCGCGTGATCGTCAAACGTATGGAAGAAGAACGCAAGACTGCCTCTGGGATCGTGATTCCGGATGCCGCCACTGAAAAGCCTGATCAGGGCGAAATCATCGCCGTGGGCAAAGGCAAGATCGGTGACGACGGCAAATTACAGGCGATGACCGTCAAGGTCGGCGACCGGGTACTGTTCGGTAAATATGCCGGCCAGGCATTCAAAATGGACGGCCAGGAATACATGACGATGCGCGAAGACGACATCATCGGCATAGTCGAAGCCTAACCAACACGAAAATTCAGGAGAAAAAACATGGCAGCTAAAGACGTAAAATTCCACGACACCGCGCGCAGCAAAATGGTTGCTGGCGTGAACATACTGGCTGACGCGGTCAAGGTGACCCTGGGGCCAAAGGGCCGCAACGTTGTATTGGAACGCTCGTATGGCTCACCGACCATTACCAAGGACGGCGTATCGGTGGCCAAAGAGATCGAATTGAAGGACAAGTTCGAGAACATGGGCGCGCAGATGGTCAAGGAAGTTGCTTCCAAAACTTCCGATGTGGCCGGCGACGGCACCACCACTGCAACTGTTCTTGCGCAATCCATCGTTCAGGAAGGCATGAAGTTCGTTGCGGCGGGCATGAACCCGATGGATCTGAAGCGCGGTATCGATCAGGCGGTCATTGCAGCTGTTGCCGAATTGGGCAAAATTTCCAAACCCTGCACCACCAGCAAGGAAATCGCCCAGGTTGGCAGTATTTCTGCAAATTCGGACACTGTGGTCGGCGAAAAGATTGCCGCGGCCATGGATAAAGTCGGCAAGGAAGGCGTCATCACCATCGAGGACGGTTCGGGACTTGAAGATGAACTGGATATCGTCGAGGGCATGCAGTTCGATCGCGGCTACCTGTCCCCCTACTTTATCAACAACCAGGATCGCCAGTTGGCTTTGATGGAAAATCCATACATCCTGCTGCACGACAAGAAAATCTCCAATATACGCGATCTGCTTCCGGTGCTGGAACAGGTCGCCAAAGCAGGCAAGCCCTTGCTGATCATTGCGGAAGATGTGGATGGCGAAGCGCTGGCCACTTTGGTGGTGAACAACATCCGCGGCATCCTGAAGACCGTTGCGGTCAAGGCCCCGGGTTTTGGCGATCGCCGCAAGGCGATGTTGGAAGACATCGCGATACTGACCGGCGGCACCGTGATCGCCGAGGAAGTCGGCCTTTCCCTGGAAAAAGCCACGCTTAACGAATTGGGTCAGGCCAAGCGCATCGAGGTCGGCAAGGACAACACCATCATCATCGATGGCGCCGGCAAGGAAGAAGCCATCAAGGGGCGTATCAGCCAAATCAACAAACAGGCTGAAGAGTCCACCAGCGATTACGACAAGGAAAAACTGAACGAACGCAAGGCAAAACTGGCCGGCGGTGTTGCCGTGATCAAGGTCGGCGCAGCGACCGAAGTCGAAATGAAAGAAAAGAAGGCACGTGTCGAAGATGCGCTGCACGCAACCCGGGCTGCAGTAGAAGAAGGTATCGTTCCCGGCGGCGGCGTCGCATTGCTGCGTGCCAAGATTGCAGTGGGCAAACTCAAGGGCGACAACCACGACCAGGATGCCGGCATCACCATCGTGTTGCGTGCGATGGAATCGCCGCTGCGCTGCATCGTCGCAAACGCAGGCGACGAACCATCAGTAGTGGTCAACAAGGTGATCGAAGGCAAGGGCAGTTTCGGTTACAACGCGGCTTCCAGTGAATATGGCGACATGCTGGACATGGGCGTGGTTGATCCGACCAAAGTGACCCGTGTCGCATTGCAAAATGCGGCCTCTATCGCAGGTTTGATGTTGACTACCGCATGCATGGTTGCCGAACATCCCGAAGACAAGCCCGCAATGCCAGGCGGCATGGGCGGCGGCGGCATGGGCGGCATGGAAGGCATGATGTAACTAAAACCTGCTGCGCGCTTCGATTGCTGTGTTGCGCGGTGCTCACTTCCTCGCCTACCCCATACGGTATGTCTCGGTCGTTGCGCTCCGTGCGCCTTGCACTCGAAGCGCGGCTGTAACACGTTACCGGCGAAGCCGGCCGATTGCGGGAACAGCCGCCAGTTGCCTCTCCCGCACCGGATGCTACGCAACGCCGTGTCGATGCAACCTCGCTACGATTTTGTAAACACAACAAACCCCGCTACGGCGGGGTTTGTTATTTGGCGCGGTACAAGTATAATGCGCGGCTTCCCAAGTAGGCTGATTTGCTTGGTTAATGGCGAAAAACGGCAACAATGGCCTGGTAGCTCAGTCGGTAGAGCAGAGGATTGAAAATCCTTGTGTCGGTGGTTCGATTCCGCCCCGGGCCACCAAAATTTTAAAAGGTCTACACGATAAACGTGCAGACCTTTTTCATTTCAGCTTATTTGGTTGAGCAAACGGAAATCTTAATGAACAACTCTTCAGAAGAAATGATCTCCACCGCCCCATCAGCGAGCTCTGAGGGTATCGCGCGCGAGGGTGATATTGTGCGTGAAGTAAAGCGCCGCCGCACTTTTGCGATCATCTCGCACCCCGACGCGGGCAAGACCACGCTCACCGAAAAGCTGTTGCTGTTCGGCGGCGCTATCCAGATGGCGGGCACTGTCAAGGCGCGCAAGAGCGGTCGCCACGCCACTTCCGACTGGCTCGATATCGAAAAACAGCGCGGCATCTCGGTGGCCAGCTCGGTGATGCAGTTCACCTATGACGATTGCGTGATCAATCTGTTGGATACCCCCGGCCACCAGGATTTTTCCGAGGACACTTATCGCGTGCTGACCGCAGTGGATGCCGCAGTGATGGTGGTGGATGCGGCCAAGGGTGTCGAAGCACAGACCATCAAGCTGCTCGAAGTATGCCGCCTGCGCAACACACCCATCATCACATTCATCAACAAGATGGATCGCGAGGTGCGAGAACCGCTGGAAGTGCTTGACGAGATCGAATCGGTGCTGAAAATCAAATGCGCACCGGTAACCTGGCCGATAGGGATGGGCAAACGATTTCAGGGTGTGTATCACATGCTGAACGAAGAAGTGTTGCGCTTTTTGCCGGGTGAAGCAAAAGCCGGCCAGGAAGTGGAAGTTTTGCGTGGTGCGCAGATTGAACAACTGGACCAGTCGTGCCCGCATGAGATGAAGACCATGCGCGACGAGACCGAGCTGGTGATGGGTGCGGGCGCATCATTCGATTTGCATGAATTCCTTGGCGGTCACCAATCACCGGTATTCTTTGGCTCCGGGATCAACAACTTCGGGGTACGTGAAGTCCTGCGCGCGCTGGTAGATTGGGCGCCCTCCCCGTTGCCGCGCGAGACCGACAAGCGCATCGTGCTGCCGACCGAAACGGCGTTTACCGGCTTTGTATTCAAAATACAAGCCAACATGGATCCGAATCACCGCGACCGCATCGCCTTTCTGCGCATTTGTTCCGGCAAATACACGCCGGGCATGAAGGTCAAACACAGGCGCACCGGCAAGGAAATGAAACTCGCCAATGCGGTGACGTTCATGGCCAACGAGCGCATGCGCATGGAAGAAGCCTATGCAGGCGACATCATCGGCGTGCACAACCACGGCCAGTTGCAGATCGGCGACGTGCTCACCGAAGGCGAGTTGCTTACCTTCAAAGGTATCCCCTACTTCGCGCCCGAGCTTTTCAGCCGTGCGCGGCTTCGCGACCCGATGAAGGCCAAGCAATTGCAAAAGGGCTTGCGTCAACTGGGGGAAGAAGGCGCGGTGCAGGTATTCGAGCCGCTGCTGGACACCAACCCTCTGATCGGTGCGGTGGGGCAACTTCAGTTCGAAGTGGTCGAACACCGCCTTAAATCCGAATACGGCGTGGATGCGGTATTCGAACGCGCCGGCATCCACACCGCGCGCTGGGTCACTTGCCCGGATGCGTCACACTTGAATGAATTCGTGAAAGCCAACCAAAGCCGTTTGGCCAAGGACGTGGATGGCAACTATGCCTACCTCGCCGACACCGGCGTGAACTTGCGCCTGGCACAGGAACGCTGGCCAAAAATCGAGTTCCACGCCACCCGCGAGCATGGCCAGCAACTAAGCTAGGGAACCTCAAACATGCTTGCTGTAATAGGCCTTGAAATCGTCTGCCGGCAATGGAAGACTGAAATAAAATCCCTGCACCTGATCACATCCCATGGTTTTTAGCAGCTCGTATTGTTCGGCGCTTTCAACACCTTCTGCCACGGTAATCAAGCCGAGCGACTTGGCCATCGCGACTATCGTTCTTGCGATCGCAACATCATCGGTGTTCTCTGGCATGTCCTTGATGAATGCTTTGTCGATCTTCAGGGTATCGATTGGAAATCGCTTGAGATAGGCAAGTGATGAATGTCCGGTACCAAAGTCGTCAAGCGACAGATGGATACCCCGGCTGCGAAACTTGTCTAGCAGTTTGATCACTCTTTCAGGGTTCTCCATCACCATGCTTTCGGTGATTTCCAACTCCAGTAAACTTGCAGAAAGAGTGGTTTCGGAAAGCGCCGCATCGATCTCATCAATCAGGCTGGCGGAACGGAACTGTCGTGCGGAAAGATTGACCGCTACCCTCAGCGGGCGCAATCCCGCTTCCTGCCACGCTGCATTCTGCCGGCACGCTTCGCGCAACACCCAGCGGCCGATCGCCACAATCATTCCGGTTTCTTCTGCAACAGAAATGAATTCCGTAGGGAAGACCATGCCGCGCTCCGGATGTATCCAGCGGACCAGCGCTTCCATACCGAGCAACTGTCCGTTTGTCGAATCCAGCTTGGGTTGATAATGCAGGCATAACTCGCCGTTTTCCACCGCATGTTGCAAATCGGTGATCAGCCGCAAGGTCTTTGCTGCAGCCAGTCCCATAGCCTCATCATAAATCGCAAAATCGTTGCCGCCAGACCGGCGCACCCGATTGCAGGCAGATGCCGCTTGTTGCACATGTGCCTGCAATCGGGTGCGCCGGTCTGGCGGCAACGATTTTGCGATTTATGATGAG
>Ga0210097_1000175_pt1 | contig 27466 bp, 15 predicted proteins | sample Joice_CattailNLA_2_FD_185521 | JGI IMG/M metagenome (GOLD analysis project Ga0210097, IMG submission 185521) | Wetland microbial communities from San Francisco Bay, California, USA, that impact long-term carbon sequestration - Joice_CattailNLA_D2... | ecosystem: Environmental > Aquatic > Marine...
CCCCGTAAAATACCGGACTTGAAACTTGCTGGTAATCGGACAACTGCCCTGCCACAGCATTTGCACGCCAATCCGGTAAAAAACCATAACCGGCCGAAGCGCCGTCAAACCGTCCCAAAACACCTCCGCCCAAGGCTGACTGTCTGCCGATGCGCGCCGAATAATTGCTGCGCCGGTTGTTCAAATCGTAAAAGAGCGCATTCAAACGATTCCTGTTTTCCTGTCCGGGCAAAAAATTGGCGGCGTAATAATCCTGGAATACCATGCGGTTGTCGTATTCACCGTTGAAGGAACGCGCTGTCACACTGATATTGCCGATCAACGACGACTGGTCGGTGACCGTCTGGCTGAACGGGGTTTGGACAGTGCCTGTCGTTGTCGTGGTATCGGTATGACTTAAGCCATGATAGTAATACAACGAAAAACTGCCATATTCCGTGAACTCGAATTCCCTGTTTTGCACAACAACCGGAGCAGACAGCGGTACTGACGAAGGTGGAGCAGGCATGATTGCATTCAGCTTGGCAAGACGATCCTTGACCCATTTCGCCTCTGACCCATTCGGGTATAGTTTCAAATAGGATTCATATTCCAGTTTTGCTTTGGCTACCTGGCCGGACTTTTCCCGCGCAATACCGACCCACACTTGCGCATCCTGCGTGTATTTGTTGGGAGGTAGTTTAAGGGTGTTATTGAACGCTTCGATCGCGGCAAACATCTCGCCCGCCAATAATGCATCCCGTCCCTTCGCCATCAACACAGCTGCTTCGCTATTTGCCTTCTTGATCTGTTCTGCAAGCGTAAGGTCCCCTGTCGGCGGAACACTCCCCGGTTTCCGAGCAGTTTCATCGATCACTGGGAAGAGAGGCAACCCGTCCTTCCCACCCAGCTGTTGCGATCTGGAAGGCGCGGAAGGATGTGTATGGTTTACACCGTTGCCGGATGAAACTTCTGGTACTGCCGTTTTTGGTATAGATGCAATGGCAGCCCCGGTTTCTTTTTCTCGTTTCTGCGGAGGCAGACCTGACTTAATGTGGAGATGCAGACTTCGGCCATCCCTGCCGGCTTTCAGTGTGTATTCAACCGGGCGATTGAATTTTACTTCGACCTTGGGGCCGACATTCAAATCACGCGTTGAGATCGTAAAGTCAAGAATTACATCTGACGGCGGAGAACGGTGCCTTTCATAGCCTTGCCATCGATCGCGCGAAACACTGTCCACAAATTTGAAATAGATCACCAGATATTGCGATTTTCGCGGCGGAAAATAACGCAGATTCTGTATCGGTACGGTGAATTTGATGTATGCATCGGTATCCCCATTCGCATCCTTATTGAGCTTGATATCGTCGATGATTTCCGCGGATGCGATGCCGGAAAATGAACACAACACAAGCGCGATAAACACTGCTGCGACAGTCCGCACAGTCTTAAGAATCATTTTTTGCATGCGCGGTTTCGTTGAACAGGCCGACAGCGTAAACGTCGGCCTGGAATATATATGGCTCGTCAATTTATCAACTTACCAGCTGGAGTATGCTGTTCCTTCCCTGCCGACAGGCTTGTGGCAGCTTGAACTCGAACAGTCCTTGGAGGTACTCGCACCGTTATGACTTTTCTTCTGCATGGAACCCAAATAAGTGGTGCCGGAGAGATGGCAAGTGACGCAGTAAACCGGCACACCTCCTCCCTGTGCATTGTTATGGTTCATTTTTTCGCTGGTACCCCATAATGCCGCACCACCCGCCGCCGCGGTTGCAGTGTTCGGAGGCGAGCCCTTGGAATGGCAGGTATTGCAATCTGCAGCACCGACTATGGTCGTCGGGATATGGTTGGTCACCTTGACGATCGCACCGGTATTTCCAAAAGTGGTATAGGAACCATTGTGGCAGCTGTCACAACGTGAAGCGGTAAACAGCGAATGGACCAGATTCCCGCCGGAGAAGGACATCGCGCCGGGCAAGGCATGGCAGCCGCTTGCATCACAGGAATTAGCCCCGATCGGAACGTGATTCGCCGTCACACCTTTTCCGGAACCACCCGGCCCGTGGCAGGACGAGCTCGCGCATTTGCCGGCATCGGCAGAACTGTGGGTGTACCCTGCCCCCAGCCAGGTCGTGTAATTGTTGGTATTGCTCTGCGTATGGCACTGATCGCAAGGGGCCGAGGTAACCTGATGAACGAATGGCGGGAAGCTGGTCTGGGAAGTCACGCCCGGATATGAACCGTTGTGGCAGGTTGCGCAACTTCCGGCGACCACTCCGATGTGGCCATAGGTGGCGCCGGACCACACGGTGTAATTGGCGGTGTTAGACGCTGAATGGCACCCGGCCGAATCGCACGATCCTGTGGCCGGTATGTGCAGAGCCGGCTTGCCGGTCGCATGAAGATTGTCATGGCAGGTCGGGCATGTACCGGCAACCACGCCCGTGTGGCTGTAGATGGCGCCCAACCAGGTCGTGTAACCAAGGGTATTGGTATGACACGCATCGCATTGCGGCCCTGTCGTGGCAATATGGGTCGGCGTCTTGCCCTGGGCGCCCTCAGCCAAACCGTTGGGTGAACCGTCATGGCATCCCGCGTTACCGCAAGTACCCGGTGTCACCGTGGTGTTGGCATGATACAACGCGCCCAGCCAGGAGACTCCCCATTGAGTTTTATGGCATGTGTCGCATTGAGCCGAAGTCAACACATGCGACACTGTCTTGCCGGTCGCTGTCGTGCCGTTGTGGCAGGTACTGCATCTCCCTGCCGGCGACGGGCTGATGGTTGTATGGTTATACAAAGCGCCCAGGAAGGTCGTGTAATTCTGCGTGGTCGACTGGGTATGACATGTATCGCAAACGGCACCGCTTGTTGGTATGTGGGTCGGATATGAAACCAAACCGAGCGCGCCTGCTGCCAGTCCGGTCGACGATCCGTCGTGGCACCCCGAGTTCAAACACGCTCCCGCAGCTGTGGCATGGTTATAACCTGCGCCCAGGAAGGTGGTGTAATTGGCAGTGTTGCTCGAAGTGTGGCATGTATCGCATGATGCGCCGAGTGTGGCGATGTGACCCGGATTCATGCCCTGTGCCAGCGAACCCGTATAGGAGCCGTTGTGGCACATCGCACACCTGCCGGCAGGAGGGGGAGAAATATGATCGTAGATTCCGTTCGCCCACGTGGTGAATCCTGCGGTATTGATATGGCATGTATCGCATGCTGTCACACCAAGCGTGGGAATGTGGGTTGTTGGCTGTCCCAGCGCGCCGGGCATCGTTCCGTTATGACAGGTCACACAACTTCCTGGTGCGATTCCCGTGTGGTTGAAGCCGGCGCCCAAAAATGTGGTGGTGCTGGAATGGCACGATTCGCACGGAGCACCGTTGGTCTGTATATGCTGGGTGGGCATGGGGGGTTGGCTCACCACACCCGCGAATTGCCCGCCATGGCATGATGCGCAACCGGTTGTGATACCGGTGTGTTCCATCTTCCAGCTGGTGAAAGTAACGGTGCTGGTATGGCAGTTTTCACACGGCGCCAAAGTGGGAAAATGGTTTGCCGGCTTGCTCATGACGCCCAGTGATTGGTTGTTATGGCAACTTGCGCATCCGCTCGTTACTCCGAAATGACTGTAGCTCGCCACCTGGAAAGTGGTTGCGCTGACATGGCAGGTTTCACAGGGCTTGTTTGTAACCACATGATTGACCGGCTTGGGTTTGGCAGCGACACGGCTCCCGATCGAATGGCATCCGGCGCAATCCCGGGTGGTGTTCTTGAATATGCCCTCCACATGGCATTGTTCGCACTTCAGAGTGGCATGCACATCCTTCAGCACGAATCCCGTTTTGTTGTGGTCGAACGGAACAGCGTCGGATACAGTTTGCGCCTGAACGATAGGAGAAAACCAGATCGCCAGGAAAGCAAGAATCGAAAATGTTTTATTGGTATTGTTTTTCAGTTTCAGCATGATTCCCTCGGCTATATCGGTTATCAATAATTCAGAGATCGGTTAAATTGATGGTCGTTGATTCGGGCACAAGTCTATTCAGAAAATCGGCTCGAAAGAAGAGCCGTTTATCTGAATTCAGGCCGTGGAATGAACGGAAATTTAAGCCGATGAACGGTCTTAAATTGGTAATAGGCGCTATTTATTTATCCAGGTTTTGCTGCCTACCTTGATGGTTTTCCATGACGATCCGATATGACAGTGGTCGCATTTGTCACCGTATGCCCCATCGTGCTTGTCATCCTTACCATGACAACTGACACAACTGACAGCGAGGGTCACTTTACTGTTCGTCGGCGTTTTGTGGCATTCAGAACAGCGTATATCCTTGTGTTTACCGTCCAGCTTGAAATTGGTTTTGTCGTGGTCGAAATCCCAGTTTTTCCAATCACGCGTGTTATGGCAGTAACCGCAGTCCGTTCCCAGCGTACGCTTGTGGACGTCTTGTTTTAGGTGACAGGAAAAGCAATCGGACTTGGCATCCTTGAACGTGATAGCCAGGTGGCATTTCTTGCATGCGGTCAGCAAATGTTTGCCGGTGAGCGGGAAGCGGGACATCCGGTGATCAAAAGTCTTCAACTTCCAGGAGTCTTCATGGTGGCACGATTCGCATTTCTTGCCTTCCTGCCCCTTGTGTTTGTCATCCTTCTTGTGACATGAGTAACAGTCTGTTTTCAGCTTTTCTTTATACAGGTCTCCCTTGTGGCAGCTGCTGCATTTAATATCATTATGCTTGCCCAGCAAGGGAAATTTGGTCCTTTTGTCATGGTCGAAAAGTATCCGTTTCCATTCGATCTCGGTGTGGCAACTTTCGCACTTCGGACCAAATCTCCCTTTGTGTTTGTCGTCTTTTTTGTGGCACGAGTTGCAATTGGTCGGAAGCTTGACCTTGTACAGATCGCCCTTATGGCAACTGATGCATTTCGTCTCACGGTGTTTTCCCAACAGGGGGTACTTGGTCTTTTTGTCATGATCGAACAGTATTTCTTTCCACCCCTGATCTGAGTGGCAGGTTTCGCACTTGGGGCCAAAACTTCCCTTGTGCTTGTCGTCCTTTCTGTGACACGCATTGCATTGCAGCGGCGCGTTCTTGAAATGCTCATTCGCATGGCATGACTTGCACTTGACTTCCACATGCTTGCCCAGCAAAGGGAAATGCGTTTTGCTATGGTTGAAATGTGTGGTTTTCCAGTTTTTCTCCTCATGGCAATTCTGGCATTCGGTACCCAGCTTGCCTTTGTGCTTGTCGTCCTTTTTATGGCAGCTATTGCATTTGGTCGGCGCTTCGCGGTATTTTTTCTTCGGCAAATGACAGTCTTTGCAAACGACTTTTTCGTTCAGGTGCCCGCCCTTTAAATCGTAACCTGTAGCGGCGTGGTCGAAATCTGCCGTATTCAGCTTTGCAATTTGCGCGTCACGGCCCCGGTGCTCGGTGTGACATTCCTTGCAATGCTTTTCTTCCTTCATCAGGCCATGGAAGCCCCGTTTAACGTCAATATCCTTCGCGATATCCTTGTGGCAATCCTTGCACAAACCGGACTGGGCTGCCTTGTCGAATTGTTTGTGGCACTTGCCGCATTCGCTCTCGTATTTGACATGTCCCTTGATCACCGGACCGGGAAGCAGTAGATCGTTCACCGAATCGGCATGTGCCGGCACCGGCAAGGCAAGCACGGCAAACGCACACAGAATCACTCTGGTAATTGACTGCACGGGAAGACTTCTTTTCTTCAGTACATGTGAACTGCTATCACATGCCATATGGCACTGAAGACGAGCATGTAAACTATCGGCACATGGAATACATGCCACAAGGAAAACAGCTTTTCATAGGTTCCGAATTGGGCCAGGTCCCGAACGGCCAAAATATACGACCGGATAAATTTCTCGTTCTGGTGAAAGAGCTCATCCAGCCGCTTCATTTGAGCATCGTTCCATTTTTTCTGAATCGCATCCGAGTACATGGCGTCTTCCAGATCCCTGACCAATTTCATGGACAGCCATTTTGCTCGTATGCCCAGAGTCAGTATGTTCCACAGCTTGACCCTGCCGGCAATCGAAGAGTTAACCGCAAATTCGTGAAATTCGTTTAGTTTTTGTTGTATCTCGGGTGCGAAACCGAACATCGAGTTGACATCGCCGGAGCCTTCCAGGTCTTCCTGCAGCTGCTTATGAGTCGCTTGCCTGCCGTAAAGACCATAATGGATTTTGGTGTAGGCGAAACGGCCGAATATTCCGCTTCCGGATACTAGCAGCATGCATACCAGTGCCACGCCCGCATTGATCGAACCGATGTAAAAGGCGGAGTGATAAACGATGAAAGTCGGGCCCAATATACCGAATACCATGTGCCATTTGAACCATTTGGGCAAAGGGGCCCAGTTTTTCATGAAACGGATACGTTTGCGCAACGGGTAGAGCAACAGGCTCAGCAACATGATCCCCCCGGCCAAACCCAAGTTATAACCGATCTTGTCTCCGGGTTTATACGGATGGCCGCTCGAGATGAAGAATCCGGCAATCAGAATCAGCGTGATGATGATGATATATAGAGTCCAGCCGTAATCTTTGGGCTGGTCCTTTTTTCTGGGCTTGCGCCTTTCCACCGATGGCAGGGCTGATGTTTGTGAGGCCATTAAATCTTTCGTAAAATTGAATCAATCCGCTGTGCGTGTTGTCTGTGACACAATAGCAAACCTATAGTTCTGATTATTTTACAATATCGTACCTTACTCCAAGCTGAACAAGGTTGTTATATATGAACCTGATACCGCGGAGATTGTCGTCCGAGCCAGACTGGCACTTAGACTATTGGATGGTTGATGGGATCAGAACCCGATCCGAATTACAATCAGCCATATCGAATACCTTAATCCGCTTCCAGCATCTATCCATATGAAATTTTCCGGTCTTTCAGCCGTATATATTTATCTGATCCCGATATTGCTTATTGCGTTCTTTCATGTTCGCGGCCGGTATAAAAAAACCAAAGCCGCCTTGGCGCAACAAAAAGAGGCAGCCGAAGCCGGACTTACAGAACCTTCCTCTTTGCATCCGTACATAGATCCGAACAAATGCCTGGGTGCGGGCGGTTGCGTCAATGCGTGCCCGGAAGAAGCGATCGGGATGATCGGGGGCAAAGCCCGCTTGGTCAATCCGACGGTTTGCATCGGCCACGGTGCCTGCGAGGCTGCATGTCCTCACCATGCGATCACGCTTGTTTTCGGCACCGAAAAACGTGGTATGGATATCCCACAGGTCGATCCGAACTTTGAAACCAATGTGAAGGGAATATTCATCGCGGGCGAACTTGGCGGCATGGGATTGATACGCAAGGCGGCAACTCAAGGCACTCAAGCGATCAACACCATCAAGAAACAGAAAGGGGGTTCGCATGCATATGATGTCGTCATTGTGGGTGCAGGTCCGGCCGGTTTGGCATCTACGCTGGGAGCGATAGACGGCAAGCTGAAGTACGTGACCCTGGAACAGGAGAGCTCGCTTGGCGGAGCCATTTTTCAATATCCGCGCAACAAGATCGCTATGACAGCACCGGTCAAGCTGCCGATAATCGGCCAGGTCAAAATGGGTGAGATCAGCAAAGAAGCGCTGCTTGAATTCTGGAATGGGGTCGTGAAAAAGACCGGTATCAAGATCAATTTCAATGAGCGTATGGAGAGCATCACCAAGAACGGTAAAGGATTCACGGTCAAAACCAACAAACAAACCTATGACACACGCACGGTACTGTTGGCCATCGGCCGTCGCGGCACGCCGCGCAAACTCGGAGTACCCGGCGAGGAATTGCCCAAGGTCGTCTACAGCCTGATCGATCCGGAACAATATCGAAACATGCATGTGCTGGTGGTGGGTGGCGGTGACAGTGCGCTGGAAGCCGCCTGCTCCATCGCGGAAGAACCAGGCACTACCGTTACTATTTCCTACCGCAGTGAAGCATTCGGAAGGGGCAAACCAAAAAACCGGGAGAAATTGCAGGCATTGGAGGCGCAAGGAAAAATCAAGGTGTTGCTGAAATCCAACGTCAAGGCGGTCACGAAAGACAAAGTCTTTTTGGACCATGATGGCCATACCATCCAGTTGCCTAATCAGGCGATCATCGTCTGCGCAGGTGGTATTCTGCCCACACCATTCCTCAAGGAAATCGGCATCATGGTGGAAACCAAATTTGGAACGGCCTAGGGATGCTAAAACGATTGATGGTGCCGGAGAGAGGAATCGAACCTCCGACCTACGCGTTACGAGGACTCGATACCAGCGTATTCCCTCGCATATTCAGCAGCGTGTAGCACCGTCGATTTATAGTGATATCAATTTTGATGGCACTCTCTATCGAAAAGTTGATACCACTCTCATGCCGCAATTATACAGGCTCTGATTGCAGCAGATTTCTGCGACGACTTTCAGGCCATAACCAGCCAGTGTGCTCACAAAACTAAAATCCAGATTATCCTTGCAACCCGGCTTGTAAGATCAGCCCCTTGTCACAGCTGCCAATAATATATGCGCAATTTACTCCCTTGAACAATTGACAGAAATATCTATGTTAGCAATTGGTGATATTTTTGTCGGCAGAGCGCCATTTTTGGCAGGTAGCAATTACGTACCAATATATTCCTATGCCTTTCTTTGGCAGATACAGTCACAATGCAGCATGTGCCAATCGTGTATATGCAGATCGACCCAGTTGACCGTTTATGGCCATGACAAAATCAATGGCGATTAATGAAGTAAATCGTCATTTATTGGACAATCAATTAGATAAACAGACAGGCAAAACTTAGACTGCGGTTATGGGTGAGACGAGGAGCTCAGAATGATACTCTGGATAATCGGATTCAGCATCCTGGGCAGCATAGGCGCTGTCGCGGGCGCAGCGCTGATGCTGCTTTTTCCAGACAGCATTCGCAGGACGCTGGTTCCAGTTCTGGTGAGTTATGCGACCGGCACGCTGCTCGGTGCCGCCTTTCTCGGCATGATCCCGGCCGGACTGAAACAGGCACCGGCACCAGCGTTAATGGCCACAGTGCTGGCCGGCATGGTGCTGTTTTTCGTGCTGGAAAAATTCGTGCTCTGGCGTCATTGCCACGAGAGTGGATGCGAGGTACATAGCCGCGGGGGTCCGCTGATTCTGATCGGCGATGCCTTTCATAACTTCGTGGACGGCGTGGTCATTGCTGCCGCTTTTCTGACTTCGATCCCGCTAGGGATCACTGCATCGTTCGCGGTGATCGCGCATGAGGTACCGCAGGAGGTCGGCGATTTCGCGATCCTGCTCGACAGTGGTTACGGACGGGCGCAGGCTTTGCTTTTGAACGGACTTTCATCGGCCACCACGCTCCCCGGCGCGGTCGTGACGTATTTCTGGCTCGGCGAAACACGTGCAGCTGTGCCTTATATCCTGGCATTGTCCGCCGCGAGCTTCATCTACATCGCTGCGGCAGACTTAATTCCGGGACTGCACAAGCAAGTCACCGCCGCCGCTTCACTACGCCAACTCTTACTGCTGCTGGCCGGCATAGGGACGATTGCGTTATTTCACTTCGGAGGTTGATGCATGGACGAATTTAATCAAAAGCAGAATCCGACGCCTCTCTCGCGGCAATCATGAACACGATCGCGGAAAAAGGAGGAGGTACCTTTCAGGGCATCAAGTTGTTGCTATGCGAAAACCCGCTGCCGCCAATCGAAGAAGCGATTGCGGCAGCAAAGGCCGAGGTGCCACATAGCAATTACTACTCCGAGCCCTATTCGGCCCCGCTACGCCGTCTCATCAGCGAGCAACTCGGCGTTCCTGAACGGCTCATCCATATCAACGCCGGTTCCGAGCTTATCTTGCGCCAGCTCTTCGATCGCTTCGGCCAGCAGGTCCACCTGCTGACACCGACGTATGCGTTGTTTCCCGAGATCGCCCGGCGCTACACCGAAACACGGCTGCTGCCCGGCAACGATTTCGCGTTTGATCTTGCCGAACTGGCGATTCCCGAGGGCACGACACTCGCTGTCATCGTGAACCCCAACAATCCCAACGGCGGCATCTTCGACATGACACCGTTGCCGGAGCTGTTGCGCCGCCACCCCAAGACACTCTTTCTGGTCGACGAGGCATTCATCGGTCTGGCCGGCGAGTCGGTGGTACACCTGGTGCCGGTGCATGCAAACCTGCTGGTGACGCGCACCCTGTCCAAAGCCCACAGCTTGGCGGGCTTCCGGGTCGGCTACGCGATATTGCCCGAAGTTGTCGCCGATGACTTGAACCGCAATAACGATGCCTACCCGCTTGCTCGTCCCAGCCAGGCTGCGGCCGTTGCCACACTACAGCACGAAGACCAGATTCATGAACGTGCGGTGCAGTTGCGCACCTGGGCAGGAGAACTTGCAACGCAGTTGCGTACCCTGGGCGTGCGCACCTATCCGACAAAAACCTACTTCTTTCTGGCCAACTTCGCACCGCATGATGCTGCGCAGTTGGCGGAAGCCCTTGTGGGCAAGGGAATACTGGTCAAGCCATTGGGTGACCCGATACTTGGTAAAGGGTTCATGCGCGTGACTACCTCACGGCCCGAGGACAACGCCAGGTTTGTCGATGCGCTTCGTGAGCTACTGGGATCTCGGTGAGTCCTGCCAAACCATTCCACATGAATGCAACCTGATTGTTTTCACATCATGAACAAGAACACATCCGCAATGGCTTGGGTATTTGAACGCAAGTTCACACGGTATATTTTTCAGGTACTGGCCTTACTGCTGATGAGCGTGTCTTCTTCGTTTGCGGCGCAAACGCAGGATGGACTCATCGTCTTCGTGCGAGATGGATGCCCGCATTGCGAGGAAGCCCGGGAATTCCTGCCAGTATTTGCTGCTAAAAGACCGGAGCTGAAAATCGTTTTGCGTCCAGTCGACCGCGATCCCGCCGCACGCAATGACTTGGCAATTATCTCCCGGAGCGCGGGCGTCTGGCCGCCAGGAGTGCCGACTTTCGTCTTCGGTGACAGGGTGCTCGTTGGCTTTGAGAACGCGGAGCGCACAGGCCCGGAATTGGCTGCGCTTGTCGACCGGAAGTTGGAACCACCGGAAAGCATCGAAACTTCCCTTTTCGGGACACTTAGCGCTTCTCGCCTTGGTCTGCCGTTGTTTACCCTGGCGATGGGTCTGCTGGACGGATTCAATCCCTGTGCGATGTGGGTGTTGCTGTTCCTGCTTTCGTTGCTGGTGCATTTGCACGACCGCAAGCGGATGGCGCTGGTCGCCGGCACCTTTGTGCTGGTCAGTGGCGCAGTTTATTACGCATTCATGGCCGCTTGGCTGAACGTTCTGCTGTTCGTGGGGATGTCATCAGTCCTGCGCTGGATTCTAGGCGGTCTGGCAGTGGCCATCGGTGCTGTCAACATCAAAGATTTTTTTCGCGCAGGCCGGGAATTCTCTCTCTCGATACCGGATACCGCAAAAGCCGGTTTGTACGTTCGCATGCGATCCATCCTGCAGGCCGAGTCACTGCCGCTCTCGCTGGTGGGGGTGGCCGCGCTCGCGGTAATAGTGAACTTTATCGAGTTACTTTGCACCTCAGGATTGCCGACCATCTACGTCGCCGTCCTTACCCAGCATAATCTGGGTCCGTCAGCCCATTATGCCTATCTTGGCCTATATATTCTGGGTTACATCGCAGACGATACGCTGATGGTTGCTTCGGCCGTCATCGCCCTGAGCAGCCACAAATTGTCGGAACGAGGGGGACACTGGCTCAAGCTTTTGAGCGGGGTTGTCATGCTGGTGCTTGGCGAAATCATGATTCTCCGTCCAGAATGGTTGCTGTAACGAGCATATCCGTGTTGGACTTTGCACGCGTCCGTAGATATTTTGAACGCCTGCTTCAGAGCAAACCAAGGGTCGCCTTCGCGTCGAAAGCCCTATGTCGCGATCGACAGTTATCAGGCACTCCACATTAATACTCCTCCGGCAACAGCCAGCTCAAGTAGGAAGCCAAATATCGTGTTAGACCAACGCGCTTTTTGCAGCTAATATTGATGTGATCTTTGATGTGGGTCTCAACACCACAGAAACTGTGGGTCTGCGGTCTACCGTAAGAGAAAAATGGGCTGCACATCGTGCAACCCGTTGATTTACTGGTGCCGGAGAGAGGAATCGAACCTCCGACCTACGCGTTACGAGTGCGTTGCTCTACCAACTGAGCTACTCCGGCGGAACGAGGTCGATTATAGAGGACGCACAACGCTTAATGCCAGCGATATTCCTCGACACTAAACGGTTGCGCCTTGACTTCAATTTCGTTGAGCAACAGTTCTGCACTGGCAAACGACATGGTCACACCGTAGCGAAAATGTCCGCTGTTGGCATAGAGATTGGTGAAATGTGGATGCCGCCCGATGGTGGGTATGTTGTCCGGGGAACCGGGACGAAAGCCTGCCCAGTGATGAACAGGAATCAAATCGCGCCATTCCGGGAAGATTTCTCGCACTTGCCGCAACAGACTGTCGCGCGCCTCGATGGTGGTGGACTTGTCAAAACCGACATCTTCCAGCGTGCTGCCTACCAGCACATGACCATCGCGGCGCGGAATGAAATACAGATTTTTCTTGAGCAGGATGTGTTGAAACGGCGGCGCATCGAACTTGAATAACAGGATCTGTCCGCGTATCGGGCGGATGTCCATGTTGAGCGCGTGTTCGCCAAGCAATGTTTTGCTCCACGCACCCGCCGCGACGATGTAGGCGTCCGCGCTGAATTTACCTTGCGTGGTATTTAACGCAATGACACTATCGTCCGCAATCTCGAACTTCTTCACCTCATGCTTTTCGAGGATGATGCCGCCCAGCATTTCCACATGCTTGCGCAGAGCTCGCAACAGCCGTGGATTGCGCACTTGAGCGACTTCCGGCAACAGCAGTCCTTCACCCTGCTGATCAGGCAAATATTCGTCGAGCCTCACCGACTGCAACGAAAACTGATGTTGCGCACACCATAGGCTGGCAAGCTCGGCACGGTATGGCGGCAACAGCAGCATGCCGCTGTGCTGATATTCCGGATCGATGCCGGTGACGGCATGCAGCATGGCGGCATTCTCGCCGAACATGGCCATGCCGCGCAGCGCGATGCGCGTTGCCGGTTCGCGGTAATCCCACGGGCATAATGGCGAAAGAATGCCTCCGCCCGCCCAGGATGCTTCCCGACCTGGCGTGCCGCGTTCCAGCAGCGTTACGCGATGCCCCGAACACAGCAGGGCTCTCGCGCTGGTCAGACCGACCACGCCGCCTCCTACTATCAGGAAATCCGTTTTCATAAGTGAAGAAAATCAGTGCAGCAAATTCAGGATTGCGCGACAATCGGAATCAACTTCTTGGGCAATGGGAACACCACGTTCTCGACAATTCCCTGCAATTCGACTACTTTATTGCCGCCCATTTCATTCATGCGCGCTACCACGCCCTGCACCAATATCTCGGGCGCGGATGCGCCTGCGCTGATGCCTACCCGTACTTTTCCGGCGAACCATTCCGGCTGCAATTCTTCGGCATTGTTGACCAAATAGGCAGACACACCGACATTTGCGGCGACTTCGCGCAAGCGGTTCGAATTCGAGCTGTTCGGAGAACCCACGATGATCACGGCGTCGCATTCCTTGACCAACAGCTTCACCGCATCCTGGCGATTTTGCGTGGCGTAGCAGATGTCATCCTTCTTCGGGCCGGCGATGAACGGGAAACGTGTTTTCAAAGCCGCAATAATCGTGCTGGCATCGTCCACTGACAACGTGGTTTGCGTGACGTAAGCGAGGTTCTTTTCATCGTGCACTTTGAGACCGGCGACCTGATCAGGCGACTCCACCAGATACATGCCGCCATTGCTCTGCCCCATCGTGCCTTCCACTTCCGGGTGTCCGGCATGGCCGATCATCACGATCTCCTTGCCCTGCTCGCGCATCCTGGACACTTCGATATGCACTTTGGTCACCAGCGGACAGGTAGCGTCGAACACGGTCAGTCCGCGTGCCTCGGCTTCCTGGCGGACTGCTTTCGGCACCCCATGAGCGCTGAAGATCAGGATGCTGCCGTCCGGCACATCAGCCAAGTCCTCGATGAAGACCGCCCCCTTCTTGCGCAAGCCGTCCACCACGAATTGGTTGTGCACAACCTCGTGGCGCACATAGATCGGCGCGCCGTGCAAAACCAGAGCACGCTCCACGATCTCGATGGCGCGGTCCACACCGGCGCAAAACCCGCGCGGATTAGCCAGCAACAGTTCCATGTTTTTTCTCCTTGAAGCTGTCGATAATCAACAGGAATGCGCCGCAGGTGATGGAAGAATCGGCAAGATTGAATGCGGGGAAATAATGTTCATCCCAATGGAACGACAGGAAGTCCACCACATAGCCGTACGCCAAACGGTCGATCAGATTGCCCAACGCTCCGCCCAGTATCATGCTCAATGCGAAGGCAAACAGGACTTGCGCGCTGTTACTGCGCAGCAACCAGACTATCCAACCGGAAGCGGCGATTGCGATAATACTGAACAACCAGCGCTGTATACCGCCGGCATCATTAAGAAAACTGAATGCAGCACCCGTGTTGTGTGTGAGCACCAGATCGAATACGCTGAACACTCTGAGACTCTCGCCATAGACAAAGTGGTTTACGATCCAGGCCTTGCTCAACTGGTCGAGAGCGATCACCAATGCACTCAATGACAGCCAGCGCTTAAGCATAACGCCGTGCACCGTTCTCGTCATCACCCGCCGTAAGGCAGGAAACACAGCGCCCGCACAAGCCGGGGTGCTCGATATTACGCCCCACTTCCTCGCGATAGTGCCAGCAGCGCTCGCACTTGGCATGGCCGCTCGCGGAAACATTAATATCGATCGGCCCGTCCTCACGCTGGTGCAGTGTGGCGCGAGAAGTGATGAACACGAACCTCAGGTCATCGCCCAAACGTTTGAGTGATTCGTATGCTGCCCCGTGCGCGTATACATCCACTTCCGCAGCAAGCGCGGAACCGATCACGCCATCCTCGCGTTTCTCCTCCAGTTTCTTGTTCACCAATTCACGTATGTCGCGCACTTCCCACCATGCGCTGAATACAGCGCCGTCCAGCGTCTTTTCCGGCAAATTGTGCCACACGTCCGCAAACACACTCTCGTCATCCCTGCCACACAATACTTCCCATGCTTCTTCCGCGGTAAAACTGAGGATCGGCGCCATCAGACGCACTAGGCTGCGGGCAATGTGATACAGCGCATTTTGCGCGGAACGACGCGCATGTGAATTTTCTCCGGACGTATACAAACGATCTTTCAGGATATCCAGATAAAAACCGCCGAGATCCTCGGAACAGAATGTCTGCAATCTTTGCGCGATCAGATGGAATTCGTAGCGCGCATAATCCTGTTTCACTTCATCCTGAAGTTTTTGCGTCAACGCCAGCGCATAACGGTCTATCTCCAGCCACTGCTCAACCGGCAGCATATGTTTATTGACATCGAAGTCAGCAGTGTTCGCAAGCAGGAATCGCAGCGTGTTGCGGATGCGCCGATAGCTTTCCACCACGCGCTTCAGGATCTCGTTCGAGATGGTCAGTTCGCCCGAGTAGTCCGTGGATGCGACCCACAACCGCAGGATATCCGCACCGAGCGTGTCCTGTATCTTTTGCGGCGCAATCACGTTTCCCTTCGATTTCGACATCTTGTGCCCGCTGCCGTCCACCACGAAACCGTGCGTCAGCAAAGCTTTATAAGGCGCACGGCCATTGATGGCGCAGCCTGTGAGCAGGCTGGACTGGAACCAGCCGCGGTGCTGATCGGAGCCTTCCAGATACATGTCGGCAGGCGAATGCAATTCTTCACGGCGCTGCAGGACCGAGACGTGTGTAACGCCCGAATCGAACCATACATCCAGAGTGTCACTGAGCTTCCTGTAGTGCTCTGCCTCCGCGCCCAGCAGATCCACCGAATTCAGGTCGAACCACGCCTCGATGCCATCGCGCTCTACCAGTAAAGCCACCTGCTCCAGCAATTCCAGCGTGCGGTGGTGTAATTCGCCGGTTTCCCTGTGAACGAAGAACGGCATCGGCACACCCCAGCTGCGCTGGCGCGACACGCACCAGTCAGGACGGTTCTTGACCATCCCCTCCAGTCGGGCGCGTCCCCACCCGGGAAAAAATTCAGTATTCGCTACAGCCATGCCGGCCGATTCACGCAAAGTCATGCCCTCGGGCTTCTCGAACTTTCCGGTATGCGAGCGCTTTTCCAGCACCAGTCTTTCGGCATCTTCAGTCCCGGTTGGACCGACGTTGTCCATGCCGATGAACCACTGAGGTGTGGAACGGAAAATGATCGGGGTCTTGTGTCGCCAGCAGTGCGGATAACTGTGCTGAATCTTTTCCATGTGTAACAAATGGCCGCTGGCTTTCAATGCATCGATGACCACATCGTTGGACTTCCACACGAACAGTCCGCCGACCAACGGCAGGCCGGTTGTGAACTTGCCGTCGTCGCCGACCGGATTATCGGTCGGTAGATCGTATTTCTGTCCGACGAAATAATCGTCCAGTCCGTGAGCCGGGGCGGTATGCACAAGCCCGGTTCCCGCTTCCAGCGTGACATGCTCGCCGCAGATGATAGACACGATGCGGTCGTTGAAAGGATGTTGCAGCGGTAATCCTTCCAGCGCCGCCCCTTTGCAGGTGGCCGCCATACCATCGCCCCGGTCGTTGTTACCAGCCAATTGATAGCGTGCCAGGCATTGAGCTGCGAGATCAAACGCAAGTATCAAATAACCCTTGGGCGTTTTGATCAGGTCATATTGCAAATCCGGGTGTACACAGACCGCCTGATTCGCCGGCAAAGTCCACGGTGTGGTGGTCCAGATCACGGCATACACTTTGGCATCACCCGGCAGCGAGACGCCGAATGCCTTGCCCAATGCGGCCTTATCCTTAACCTCGAAGCCTACGTCAATCGCAGGTGAGGTCCTGTCCTCGTATTCCACTTCGGCCTCGGCCAGTGCCGACTGGCAATCCAGGCACCAGTTCACCGGCTTGTAACCCTGATACAGATAGCCACGCTGATAGATCTTGCCCAGCGCCCGCATGATGTCGGCCTCGGTTCTGAAATCCATGGTCAGGTAGGGATGGTCCCAATCGCCCAGCACGCCGAGACGAATGAAATCCTTCTTCTGCCGCTCGATCTGCTCGGCGGCAAAGGCGCGGCACAGCGCGCGGAACTGCGCGGGCGGAATCGCCTTGCCGTGCTTCTTCTCCACCTGCAACTCGATTGGCAGGCCGTGGCAATCCCAGCCCGGAACATACGACGCATCGAATCCGGCCAATGTCTTGCTCTTGACGATGATGTCCTTAAGTATCTTGTTCACCGCATGGCCGATATGGATGTCGCCGTTCGCATAGGGCGGGCCGTCGTGAAGGATGAACACGGGCTTTCCCTTTTTGGCGGCACGGATTCTTTTATAGCGTTGCTGTTCCTGCCAGCGCGCCACCATCTGCGGTTCGCGTTTGGCGAGATCGCCGCGCATCGGAAACGGCGTGTCGGGAAGGTTTAAAGTATCTTTATAATCTGCCATATTGGATATTCAATCATGTTGCTCGAACCATTTTTTTGCATGTTCCACATCTATTGCTATTTGCCTGGTCAGCGTTGCCACATCCGGGTATTTCTCTTCATCGCGCAATTTCTGCAAAAACTCGATACGCAGATGTTTGCCGTAAATTTGTTGAGCAAACTCGAACAGATGCACTTCTAGTACTGGCTTCTTATCCTGCTTGACCGTTGGCCGCACGCCAAGACTGGCAGCACCTTGCAACACCCCCAGTCCTTCGACATGCGCCTGAACGACAAAGATGCCGGACAGCGGGGGACGATTGTGCTTCAGCTGGATATTCGCGGTCGGGAACCCGATCTTTTTCCCCATCCCATCCCCGTGTACCACCCGTCCGCTGATGCTGTAGTGTCGTCCCAGATATCGCTGCGCCTCGCGCATTTGCCCGGCCAGCAAAGCAGCGCGTATAGCGGTACTGGAGATGCGCACGTCGTCATACCTGATGCTGTGCATCGCCTGGACCGGAAATCCATGCTTGTTTCCGATCTGTTCCATCAGCGCGAAATCACCGCTGCGTCCGCTGCCAAAACGGAAGTCATCTCCGATCAGCACAAATCTCGCATGCAACTTCTTGTGCAGTTCATGGATAAAATCAACTGCCTCAATTTTCGCAAACAGCGCATTGAAACGGCAAACATGCACCCGTTCCATGCCCATTTCTGCGAACAGCTCCAGCTTTTCGCGCAAGCTGGTCAGCCGTACCGGCGCCTGGTCCGGCGTAAAGAATTCGCGCGGATGCGGTTCGAAGATCACCACCGCACTCTGCAGGTTTCGCGCTTTCGACACTGCACGCAATTCGTTCAGCAAAGCCTGATGGCCCAGATGCACACCGTCGAAATTGCCGATGGTGAGCGCAACTGGCTGGGAATCAGGGGAATCAAGTCCGCGGAAGATCAACATAAGGGCGCGGATTATACCGTAGGGAGACGGTTAACGCAGTGTTACCCGTAGATTGTTGGGGGCAATTGTAAGGGTGATTAAAAACAAAACCACCGGAGATTGCCCGGCGAAGTTGATGTCGGATTTTATGTTGGGTTACGCGCTGCGCGCTAACCCAACCTATGCAGTGCCGCCCACCGTCAACCCATCAATGCGCACCGTCGGCTGGCCCACCCCCACCGGCACACTCTGTCCTTCCTTGCCGCAGGTACCAACACCGGGATCCAGCGCCATGTCGTTGCCGATCATCGAGATGCGCGTCAGCACATCCGGTCCGTTGCCGATCAGTGTCGCTCCTTTCACCGGATGGGTGATCCTGCCGTTCTCGATCATGTAGGCTTCGGAAGTGGAAAACACGAATTTGCCGCTGGTGATATCCACCTGTCCGCCACCGAAATTAACCGCGTACAGGCCGTGTTTCACCGAGGCGATGATCTCCATCGGGTCTTTGTCGCCATTGAGCATATAAGTATTGGTCATGCGCGGCATCGGCAGATGCGCGTAGGATTCGCGCCGTGCGTTGCCGGTGACCGGCACGCCCATCAGCCGCGCGTTTAGAGAGTCCTGCAAATAGCCCTTGAGTATGCCATTCTCGATCAGCGTGGTGCATTGGGTGGGATTGCCCTCGTCATCGATCTGCAACGAGCCGCGCCGCCTTGCCAGCGTGCCGTCATCCACCACGGTCACGCCCTGTGCGGCGACGCGTTCGCCGACGCGGCCGGAAAATGCCGAACTGCCCTTGCGGTTGAAATCGCCTTCCAGGCCATGCCCTATCGCTTCGTGCAACAGGATGCCCGGCCAGCCGTTGCCCAGCACCACAGTCATGTTGCCTGCCGGCGCCGGCGCCGCATCCAGATTGGTGACTGCCTGATGCACCGCCTGTGCCGCATATTTGCGCAGCATAGCATCGTCGAAATAGGCATAGTCGAAACGCCCGCCTCCGCCTGACGAGCCCTGTTCGCGCCTGCCGTTACCTTCGATGATCACTTGCACCGACAATCGCACCAGCGGGCGGATGTCGGCGTTCATCAATCCGTCGCTGCGCGCCACCATCACCACTTCGTATTCGCCGGCAAGACCGGCCATCACCTGCACCACGCGCGGATCGAGCGCTCGCGCATAGCGTTCGACGCGTTCCAGTATGGCGACCTTTTCCGCATCCTTGAGACTGGCGATCGGGTCATGCGGCAGATAGATCTCGCGCCGCGAACCATGATGGATTTGCGGCACGTTTTGCGTGCCGCCCTGCCGAGCGATCGCGCGCGTCGCTTGCGCGGCGCTTTCCAGCGCATTCAGGCTGATGTCGTCGGAATAGGCGAACGCGGTCTTCTCGCCGCTCACCGCACGCACGCCGACGCCTTGGTCGATATTGAAACTGCCGGATTTGACGATGCCCTCTTCCAGCGACCAGCTTTCGGCACGACTGTACTGGAAATACAGGTCAGCATAGTCGAGCCGGTGCGCCATCATGCTGGCGAATACACTTTCTATGTGGCTGGATTCGATGGAATAAGGAACGAACAGCGATTGCTGCGCGGTGTTAAACAATGTATCGAATTGCGGATTTTTTTGCATTTGATTCATTGTTCGCAACTGAATAATATGCGGTGCGTAAGCGCCGGCAAGCTGGTGCGCAGGCTGGCCTGATAAGAAGGGTTCACGTCCGCGATCACCACGCCCGAGCCGCGCGGCAAACGGTCCAATACGCGACCCCAAGGATCGACAATCATGCTGTTACCGTGAGTCTCGCGACCGTTGACGTGATAGCCGCCCTGGGCTGCGGCAATCACATATGACAGATTCTCAATGGCCCGTGCGCGTACCAGCACTTCCCAGTGCATCCTGCCGGTAGTTTCGGTGAATGCGGAAGGCAGCACGATGATATCGACATTCTTCATCGAACGGAATAACTCGGGAAATCGCAGGTCATAACATACCGCCAGGCCGATGCGCCCGAACGGGCTGTCCACCACCACAACTTGATCCCCCGGCTCTATCGTTTTAGCTTCGTGGAAATTTTCATTGCCCAGTTCCAGATTGAACAAGTGTATCTTGTCATAACGTGCGATTTGCTCGCCGTAATCATCGAATACCAGACAACTATTCATGACTTTGTCCGGTGAACTGGCGGCCAGCGGAATCGAGCCGCCCACCAGCCAGATCTTGTATTGGCGCGCGATTTCGCTGAGGAATGACTGGATCGGTCCTTCCCCGGGCTGTTCGCGCACTTTGACCTTGTCCTGATCTGTCATACCCATGATGGCGAAAAATTCCGGCAACACCACCAGCCGCGCGCCTTGTTCGGCTGCTTTGGCGATAAGGCGCCGCGCTTCGCTCAAATTACCCCCGACATTCGGGCCGGAAGCCATTTGAATGGCAGCCACCTTGAATGCGTTAACTTGCGCGGCGATGCGTTTCTGTGTGGAATCACCTACTGGCATAATTTTTTCCTATTCACCCCGGTTATTTTGTTTTGGTTGTGCAGGGGCCCTGACAACCTTGACCACGTCCGGGTTACTCCATGTTCCGGTGACATTGTATTCAAACGACACCAACTTATCGAGCGGTTCTCCCAATACCTTGTTGGCGATGAGCGAACCGATACCTACCGCCGGGTTAATCGCGAACACGCCGATCAGCGAGACAGTATCGCCCAAAGTTGGCAAGACCCTTACTTTCAGATCTTGAGTTTCATTATTTAAATCCACGCTGCCTTTCATCGTCACTTTGGCAGACGATCCATAGATACGGAAATCCTGACTCTCGATCACGCCGTCTTTGATTGTGGCATTGCCGTTGATACTGTCGAATTGGAAGCCCTCACTGAACACGTCGGTAAAACCCAGGACGACATGTTTCGGCAAATCCTGCAGGCTTAGCACACTGAGCAACTTGCCGGCACCCGGATCCATTTTCAGAAACTGCCCCTTGCCGGTATCCAACTTGAGCGTGCCTGTAAGGGTTTTATAACTGAATTCGTCCGGCGAACCTGTCCATGACAAATTAGCCGCCAGCCTGCCGCTACCGCCCTTGACGGTATTGGGATATCCTGAGCGCCCCAGAATCTTTCCTACATCGCTGATATCCAATACGAGATTGACCTGAGATTGCATCAGTCCATCCGCTTCGCTCCAAACTCCATCGCCCACCAGGCTTCCGTCCGGATTGGTAACGTTCAGGCGACGCAGCCGCCAATCCGTGTTATCCGGATGTCCAACCAGTTCAAAGTGGCCTATCTGTTTGCCTTTTATTTGCAGATTCTCGATCGAAACATCCAGCGCCGGCAGATTGCCGGGATGAATTCGCGAGGGTGTCATGCTGACTAAGTTCTCGTTATTTTCAGGCGATGACTGCTTTTCGGGTTCGACGGTTTGAGAGGGCTGTTCGTCACTCGTCGATTGCAGATTGCTCAAATGAGCACGTACCAGGCTGCCCGCTTCAAATCCGTGCGGCTCCCATACCACTTCGCCGGTCAGATCCTTGCTGGACAATTGCGCGGCCAATCCGTCGCCGCGCCTGGAGGCATCGATATGCAAAGCGCTAAAATTCTGTCCATAGCCGGTTAATTTTTCAATATCAAGATTTATTCCTGCAATTGGATTTGTAGTTTGTCTACTGGTTTTACCCGTAGTTTCTCCAGCAGTATCATCTGTCAGACCCTCCCAGCCCTGCAGCGACAACACAGGCAAACTGCCGACCAACCATATGCCATTCCTGGTACGCGATAATCTTTGTATTCTTTTGTAGGCCGTTGACTTGATCGGTGCGCCGAAACCGATCAAGCCGCGCTTGATGACCATCCCACCTTCTTCGTGGCGGCGCTCCAGCCTGGCACCAAGAAGATCTCCCAGTTGTGCGGAAATAATATCCTGCCCTTCGACGACAGAACCTTCTTCCCCGGAACACGGTTCGGGACAATCTTTGCTCTTAACCGGGTGCTTGGGCAAAATCAGGACAGGATTCTTTTCCACGTGCAAGTTCATTACTTCGTCGGCGCGTTTCGAGAAAGGTTGAGGCAAGCTGGAACTGATCCCAAGCAAACTGGAGTTGACGGTGATCCGTGCGGATTTTTTTGCCACCCGGATGTCTGCATCCCACGCCGTGCTGCCGTGCAAATAATTCAGCAGCGGAAGTGGCTCATTCATGCGCATAACGTCGATGTCGCTTCGTCCTTTGACTTTGGCGTGCACAGCACCGCCTTCCACAGTCTTGACATCGATGCTGGCCGGACCGCCAAATATTTCTGCAGACGCATCGCTGATCTGCATTCCCGACTGGGTGAAAGACAAAGTCCCGCGGGTGTTGCGCAACAACGGCACTTCCTCGCCCAAGGCGATATTATTATCCATAACATTATACGTCCCAGACAACTCCAACGGTTTGTTGCCCATTAGTGGAATACGTGCAAACAAATCCAGATGCCCGTTGCCACTGGCACTGACGCCGTCGGTAAACCCGTCTATGTAACCCCGTACCGGGCTCTTCTGGATGAACTCGAGAAATGAATTGCTCGCGCCGGATGCATCGCCTTTTATTTCCAGCGACAAGTCCTTGCTCATCATGTCCGGCAAAGCGACCGTGACTTTGTGTAAACGTGTGCCAAGTATGGTCGCGGATGGAGAGTCCACTTCCAGCCTGTTACCGCGTATCAAAAATTCGCCGTTTATGTTTTCGATTCGAGGCCAATTCTTGTCGAATTCCATGACTACATCCTGTGCATGTCCGCCGATTTCAAACAGTGCCTCTTTGCTTCCATCCAATGGAAAATCGCTGAGATTACCCTTAATACGAATGTAAAAATCTTCTGTCTTCCCCGCCAGCAGCGCACCGTTCAGCCAGTCATTCCCTTCCTTGTCAAGCGCGACCAACGGCGTATAACGTGCGGCACGCCTGACATTGCCACGTGTCAATTTACCCGTCATATCCAATACACCCCGTGTGCCGGTTTGGGTGTGATAGCTTCCGAAAAAATTGCCGGCCAGATCGTCATTGGCTACCGCGATATTATCGACTTCTATAGACAATTCCTTGTCTTTGCGACGCCAACCGCCCTGTCCGATCAAAGTGTCAAACGACAATGGTTCCCGAATCACTCGCGGCGCATCCACAGCCAACCCGGGAGAGTTGATGCTGAACCTGCCACCCGACTCTCTGCCATCCAGATCCAAGGTCAAACCAGAAAAGCCGGGCGTTTTTCCAACCTGATTTACAGCAAGATTTTCAAAATGCCCCTTGATTCTGAAGTTGTCGGGCTTTTGGGCCGGTCCTTGCCATTGCGCATCCAGGTTGGAAACTTTACCGCGCGGTTCATAGGCATCCAGATCTCCACGCAGATCCGGTGCCATCGGAAAGAATTTCGCCAAGCGGGCAAGACTTTCAAGTTGCAACAAATTTGCCCGCAATACACCGCTGGCTGGCTGCCCCTGGTTTGAATTTACATTACGAAAGAAAAAATCCGTAGGTTGAAATTCAAGCCCGTCTTGCAATCGCATCGCCAGTTGCCTGGTGGAGACTTCAAATCCGCCGGTTAATTCTTTCCATGTTGCTCGCCCACGCAATTCGGGTATCACCATTTCAGGCACATCTTCGGCAAGTTTTGTGACCACGTCCCTCAAATCAATGTCAGCAGTGATCTGAGTCACCCTGCCGTTATTGACGCCCAGCCAGCCGCGCAAAGCGCCCCTTCCCTGGCTGAATTGGCTGGGAAGGTTGAGCCAGGGTCTCCAGGCAGTTACATCGGTGTAATCAAGCTGGGTAAATATCTGCCCCTGCCATGTACCCAAGCTATCAAAACTATCTCCGCGAAATTCACCGCGCACATCAAGCGGCGTCGCCAGTTCGCTGGGCGGTATCGCACGAAGGGCAAACCTGTGTTGACTGAATAGTTTGTCAACGCGAATATTGACATGCTGCAACACCAGCGGCGGCGCATCCCGTTGCTCGTCAACCCAGACGATAAGCGCATCGCGCACCACCATGTTCGACTGACGCAACATCCAGTCGGCAAAATCGTTATTGCTGCCTTGTTTGGAAAGTTTCAGATTGCCGATATAAAACTTTCCTTGCGCATCCCTGTGTATCAGCAGCGAAGGGCTTTCGATATCAAGGCTGGCCAGCCGAACTTGGGCGGTAAACAATGACAGCCAAGACAAGCTGCCTTCGATATGCTGCAACACTAGTGCTGGCTGATTTTGCTCATCCAGGATTCGTACATCGGTAAGATACAGGTGCGGAAGGAATCCTAGCCAATCACCCTGTATCTTGCCGATCGAGACCGGATTGCCTATCGCGGCAGAAAAAGTGGCTGTGATCCTGTCATGATATTGCTCGATATCAGGTAACAGCCAATATCGCAGCGCAAAGATGACGGATGCAATCAGCAAAGCCGCAACAGCTGAAACAACGATTGCGAACCGGCTCAGCCAGTTCAAACTGCGCCACAGCAAACGGACTGGATAAGATTTCAACATTGATCGACCGAATACCCCAAGACGCTGAATCGCTGGAAAGGATGCTTAGAATTTATAATAGGAAGACAATGCGTATTCTATCTTAAGGAGCTTATGAATACCTTAATCTCGCCACACGCGAGCTTTGACGATTTGCTGCAAAGGACGGTGTACTGTAGTCGCTATGCAAAACGGGCGTTTGAAACAGACAGCCAGCTCCTGAAATGGTTGCAAAAAAACTACTCCTCAGCCTGCGGACGCGCTGAAATGGAGGTTTTGCTGCGGGAAACCGGGCTGGATCTGGAACATGAATCCGGTTTGGCGCAAGCTGTGCGCAAATTGCGCAAACATGTGATGGTCAAATTGATCCTTCGCGATCTGAACGGTTTGGCCGACCTGGAAGAAGTCATGCAGACCATGACCACTCTGGCAGAGGTGTGCGTACAGCGCGCGCACGCCTGCCAGACACAGAAATTGCAAACCCAGTTCGGCAAACCGCGCGGCGAAGCGAGCGCTGCAGTTCAGCAATTGCTGGTCATTGCCATGGGCAAACTGGGCGGCGGTGAACTGAATGTCTCATCCGATATCGATTTGATATTTGTATATCCCGAGGACGGCGAAACCGATGGGCCTCAGAAACTGGACAACCATGAATTCTTTACGCGGCTGGGTCGCCGTCTGATCGGCATCATCAGCGAGTTCACTGCAGACGGCTATGTGTTCCGCGTGGATATGCGCTTGCGCCCCTACGGTGACAGCGGCCCGCTGGTGACTAGTTTTGCCGCATTGGAAGAATACCTGATCAGCCAGGGCCGCGAATGGGAACGATATGCCTGGATCAAGGCGCGTGTCATCGCGCCTGCCGACAACCCGCTGAATCCCGGCCCGTACGCCGCGGAATTGGCTCAGCTGGTGCAACCGTTCGTGTACCGCAAGTATCTGGACTTTGGCGCAATCGATTCGATGCGGAAATTGCACGCGCAGATCCGCCAGGAAGTGAAACGCCGGGACCGGCTGAACAACATCAAACTCGGGCCGGGCGGCATACGCGAGATCGAATTCATCGCTCAGGTATTCCAACTGATACGCGGCGGAAGCGATGCCAAACTGCGCATCCGCCCCACCCGGGAAGTATTGCGGCGGCTTGGCGTAGATGCCCAACTTTCTGCGCAGGTGGCTGCCTCTCTGGATGCAGCCTACGTGTTTTTGCGCAACCTGGAACACCGCCTGCAGTATCTGGACGACAATCAAACCCAGGAATTGCCCGAGAATACCGAAGATCGGCACATCATCGCGATCGCGATGGGATATGCGGACTTTGACAAACTGCTCAAAGAGCTGAACCTTCATCGCACACTGGTCAGCAGCCAATTCGAACTGATCTTCGGTCCACAACAGTTAGAGCCCTACGATATGCAACTGTGGCGGGACGGAATCACTGCGGAAGAGCTGAAAGCAAATCTTGAAAAGCTGGGCTATCACGGCCCTCGGGAAAGCGCGCAACACCTGCTGCAATTTCGCGACGGCAGCCGCTACCGGCAGTTGCCCGACATGAGCAGGCAGCGTCTGGACAGGCTGATCCCGCAATTCATCACAATATGCGCGCAACATGGCAACCCCGACGCAACATTGTCCAGATCAATGAACCTGCTGGAAACTGTAAGCCGCCGCGCCGCGTACCTGGCCTTTTTGGCCGAATATCCCCAGGCCATGCAGCGATTGTCCCGGCTGGTATCCGCCAGCAGTTGGGCAAGTGAATACCTGGCGCTGCACCCGGCATTGCTCGACGAATTGCTGGATGCTCGTGAAATGTACCAGCCGCCGGACTGGCAACAGCTCGACCATGATTTGAGAGCCCGTCTGGATGCCTGTGCCAATGATGCCGAACGGCAACTGGATGTGCTGCGCCATGTGCAACAGGAACAGACATTCCATCTGCTGGCGATGGATCTGCAGGATCTGCTGCCGCTGGAAACACTGAGCGACCATTTGAGCGATCTGGCCGATCTGATGCTGCGCCATGTGCTGAGACTGAGCTGGGCAACCGTGCGCAAGCGCCATCGCGAAGATCCGAAATTCGCCATCATCTCGTATGGTAAGCTGGGCGGAAAAGAACTCGGTTACGCATCCGACCTGGACCTGATCTTCCTATACGACGATGATCATCCCGACGCGCAGGAAAATTATGCCAGGCTGGCTCAGCGCATCAATACCATGCTTGGCAGCTATACCTCGTCTGGGCGCTTATACGAAACTGATCTGCGCCTGCGCCCGAACGGTGCGAGCGGATTGCTGGTGAGTGCGATCCAGGCGTTTGGGGAATACCAGCAGAACCAGGCATGGGTATGGGAACATCAGGCATTGACGCGCGCGCGCTTCAGTGCGGGTGATGCGCAGGTCGGATTGGCCTTCGAACAAATACGCAGACAAGTGCTTTGTCAACCGCG